>OLGF01000147.1_pt1 | contig 84534 bp, 76 predicted proteins | sample 1604971 | NCBI WGS metagenome assembly OLGF01 (sample SAMEA3888902, study PRJEB22519) | human gut metagenome | biome: human gut; feature: human-associated habitat; material: faeces | place: Denmark | collected 2011 | reverse complement strand
CTTGCCGTCCGCAAACGGTTTTGACAAACCGTTTGCCGCCAGCAAGTTTGAAGATTAGACATAAACAAATCCTCCGCATGGTCTAAGCCATACGGAGGATTAACTGTTTTACGGACACCCGTCTATCGCGCGGAATGCCTTTTATCGCTCTATGGTTCAGGGACGTTACCGAATCAGTCTCAGAGCATTTTCATAGTCGTTTTTGTGAACGTAGATATGATATTCATACGAATAGTTCGGGTCAACGCCGAAGCTGCCGCTGCGCCCGCGGCTGCGGCCGCCGAACGCGGAAGAGCCCTGCAAATTCTCGGTTCTGACCGTGTAGGCAATGCCGTTGGCGGACAGGACGCTGCGGATATTGGCCTGGCGCTGCATGTCCATCGTGGTGATGAGTTCCTTGCGGTTGAAGATCGTCAGCATAATACGGCCCCCTTTTTGAAAATGGAGTTTTCTGCATTCATTTTACCACAGGTTTTTCCCGCGCGCAACGGCGGCACAAATTGACAAGGCTCCGCGTGAATACTATAATGCTCTGCATGGAAAAGCGCTGAAAAGAGCGCATTGCGCGGGAGTCGTTTCCGCACACAGAAGGGAACTATCAAAGACATGAGACAGGATCTATCGCTCCGACTGGAGCAATTCAAAAGGCAATACGTCGCGGACGAGGCGGTGCGCAGCCGCATCGCCGAGCCGCCCGTCAAATTCATCGGCGATGAGATCATGGAGCTGGCCGTCGCCGCGCTTCTGCAGGGGGAGAACGTTCTGCTCTCCGGCGGCAAGGCCACGGGCAAGAACATCCTGGCGGACAACCTCGCGTGGTTGTTCCGCCGTCCGGTCTACACTGTGTCGTTCCACGTGAACACCGACAGCAGCACGCTGATCGGCACCGACACCTTCACCGGCGGCGAAGTGCGGCTGCGCCGCGGCCCTGTCGCGCTCGCCGCGCAGTACGGCGGCTTCTGCATCTTGGATGAGATCAACATGGCGAAAAACGACGCTGTGGCCGTGCTGCACTCCGCGCTCGACTACCGCCGCCTCATCGACGTGCCGGGCTATGAGTGTATCCCTATCCACCCCGCCGCGCGCTTCATCGCAACGATGAACTACGGTTACGCCGGTACGCGCGAGCTGAACGAAGCACTCGTCTCGCGCTTTACGGTCATCCGCATGCCGACGCTCGAGGAGGCGCAGCTCTGCGAGCTGCTGCGCGCAAACGTACCGGAGGCGTCGGACGAGAACATCAAGCGCTGCACGGGGCTGTTCCTCGATCTGAACGCCAAGGCTGTGAACGGCGAGATCTCGACGAACTCCGTCGATATGCGCGGCATGATCGCGGCCCTGCACCTGATGACCGACGGCATGGCGCCCAAGGACGCCATTGCCGTGAGCATCACGAATAAATGCTTCGATGAGTACGAGTATGCGCTCGTGCGCGATGTGGCGCTGACGCGCTTTGTCTGAAGAGATGAGCATCGGCAGAGAAGAGAGCCTTTTTTTGACCGTTTCTGAAAATCACCGCAAGCGGACCTGCCCCGAATACGTGCAGAAAATGAGCGAACCCTTTGAGCGCGCGGGCGGCATGGTGGAGGTGTACGAGGGCGTCGTCCTCGGCGGGGCGGACAAGTTTTTCGGGCTCGATGACTTGAATCTGTGGCTGCGGCGGCACCGCTACGCGGCCTACGATATGGACGTGCTGCTGCCCATTGCGCACCTGTGCGTCGAGCGCGCCGTGAGGGCAAAGCTGATGGGCGAGCGCCCGGGCGTCGCCGTGATGGCGGAGCAGGCGGCGGGCGAGATTTTGCGTGGCGACCTCCTGCGCTACCGGCGCAGCTCGCGCGGCTGGATGTACATTTACGATCTGACGAAGCACTTTCCCGCCGTGGCGACGGAGGGCGACCGCCGCATTTTGAAAAATTTCAGCGGTTTTGAAGACATGCTGGCCGAGTTTGACGACCTTGCCGCGCGCAGCGAGAGCTGCGCGGACGCAAAGTCGCTCGTCGAACTCGCAGCGCTTTTGTACCGCAAAATTTTCATCCGCTATTTTGCGCCTGACCACAATCAGGACATCTTACCCGAGCGCGAGACGGAAGAGTGGGAGCCCGCAGCCGAACCGGGGGACATCGAGTGGACGCAGACCGAGGAGATGGAACTCCAATACGACAAGGCGGGCGAGGCATCGGCCGATGGCCTCGTCCTGCCGGACGACGCGCTCGCCGGCATTCCGGAGTATCTGATGCGCAACTTTGGCCCCAGCTTTCAGACCGAGCAGGCGATGGAGGAGATCGAAAGCGCTGTCTGCACCGGCATCCACGAGGAGCGTAAGCTCCTCTTCACCGACGGCCTGAGCGCGGACGCCTACGAGGGTAGTGAGCCGCGCGCCCAATCGCTGCGCGCCAGTCGGGACGGCAACCTCAAAATGCTCCAAGAGCACGAGGACGCCGCGCGTCAGGGCATCCGCAGCATCGAGCAGGCCTTTCGCAATGCGCTGAGCCTGCGCAGCGAGCCGGACGTTTACCGCGCCGACCACGGCGTGCTGCAAAACGATCTGCTCTGGAAGGTCAGCCGCTGCGAAAATCCGCAGCTTTTTGAAAAGATCGTCCGGCAGGAACCGTCCGCCGTCGTCGTGGAGCTTTTGATCGACGCAAGCGGCTCGCAGAGCGTGCGGCAGAGCATGGTGGCGCTGCAAAGCTACCTCTTCAGCGCGGCGCTCAGCCGCATCCGCATTCCGCACCGCGTGATGAGCTACTGTACCTACGGCAACTACACGGTGCTGCGGCGCTTCCGCGATTATGACGACAAACCGGAGGGCGACCGCCGCATTTTGGAGTACCGCGCGACGTCGAATAACCGCGACGGCCTTGCGCTGGCCGCGGCGGGACTCGACCTCAAAAAGCGGCGCGAGGAGCACAAAATTATCATCGTGTTCAGCGACGGCTTACCGAACGACATGGTCAGCGGCCGCAAGCGCGAGGGCGCGCCGGAAACCTACGTCGGCGACGCCGCCATCCGCGACACCTGCTTTCAGGTGCGAAAGCTCCGGCGCGAGGGCGCGCACGTCATCGGAATTTTCCTCGGCGAGGACGGAGAGCTTGAAAACGAGCGCATGATCTACGGCGCGTCGTTCCTGCGCATCCGCCGGGCGGAGGACTTTGCCGGAAGCGCCGGCAAGCGCCTGAGCGAAACGCTGCTGAATCTGTAAAAAAGTGAAGAGAAAAGCCCTGCTGTTGAAAACGGCGGGGCTTTGTCTGATTATTTTCCACTCTCCTGCGGCGCGTCTTCGAGCAGCATCTGCCGCAGTTTTTTAGCGGCGATGCTCAGCGGCTGCGTCTTGCGCTGGAAGAGGAAGACGCTGCGCGCGGGAATGGGCTCTTCGAGCATGATGGGGTAGATACCGCTTGCCTCCGGCGTGCCGTAAAGCATCTCGCGCGGCACGAAGCCGACGCCAAGGTCGCTCTGCACCACGGGCGGCACCTGTGCCGTGGTCTCGACCTCTACATCGGGGCTGAACGAAAGACCGTGGCGCAGGAAGAGCTCGGCATAAAAGTCGTGCGACGATGTCCCCTCCGTCAAGCTGATGATCGGGTAGTCGGCAAGCCTTTTGAGCGAAACGGGCTCCTCGGTGAGCTCCAAAAACGCCGGGCCGCAGATGGGGATCTCCTGAATTTCGTCGATCTTCTGCGCCGTGAGCGAATCCGGCACGGACGCGCCCTCTGCTAGAATGGCGAAGTCGGCAAGGCCGTTCTGCACGGCGGCGAGGCCGTGGGAGGCAGAGTGGTTCGTCAGGCAGATGCGCACGTGCGGGTATGCGCGCCGGTAGCGCGCGAGCACCTGCAAAAGCCGCGTGCGCAGGGCAAGGCTGCTCGCTGCGATGTGGACGATACCGCTTTGCAAGCTCTGGTCGGAGAGGACCTCCTCTTCGCCTGCCTCGATGCTCTCAAACGCGACGGCGATGTGCGTGTAGAGCTTCTCCCCCTCGGGCGTGAGGCGCACGCCCTGCGGCGAGCGGAAAAACAGCGCGCAGCCGAGCTCGGATTCGAGCTTTCGGATCATGCGTGTCACGTTGGGCTGGTTGCTGTAGAGCGCCGCGGCGGCCTGCGAAAAGCTGCGGTATTTGGCGGCGTAATAAAAGACGCGATAGCTGTCGTAGCTGATGTTCATGGGCAAGCTCCTCTGAAAAAGAAATGATTGGGGTTCTGCGCGGCGGCGAGGAACCTGACTGCGTAAAATTTGACGGAAGAGAAAAGCATTCGTCCGCACCTTGCGGACGGCAAGACTGATTGTAACAGAAGCGCCGCGGCGGCGCAAGCGTATTCGGGAAAAAAGAACAGAACCTTGACGAAAAGTAAACATTGCCGCAAAGCCGCATGAAATCAGGAAAATTCCGGCGGCATAGCAAAATGATATATCCGCCATGTCAAGAAAGCATTTCGCTTCCGCGCAAAGGGTCGATATAATGACTCGCGTTGGAAATTCCATAGCACAGGGAGGAATAACATGTTTGCTCAGACCATTGCCATCTGCATTTTTGTTACTATGTTCCTGCTTATTATCCTCGATAAGTTTGAACGGCATTACATTACGCTCGGGAGCGGCGCGCTCGTGCTCGTGCTGGTGTTCGGCGCCTGCATGCGCTCGATGAGCGCCATTTGGGAGACGCTCAACCTCGGCGCATTTTTCCAGAGCACATTCTGGTACGGCGCAAGTGAGGAGAGCACCGCTGGCATCAACTGGTCGACGATCCTGTTTATCGCCGGCATGATGATCATGGTCGAAGGCCTCGGCAAGGCGGGCTTTTTCCGCTGGCTGTGCCTGACGCTTGCCAAGCTCGTACACTACCGCACGGTGCCGCTGCTCATCTGCTTTATGTCGCTCTCGGCGTTTTTGTCGATGTTCATCGACAGCATCACGGTCGTGCTGTTTCTCGCCACCGTCACGCTCGAACTGGCGCAGACGATGAAATTCGACCCCGTGCCGATGATCCTGTCTGAAATTTTCTGCGCGAACCTCGGCGGCGCGGCCACGATGTGCGGCGACCCGCCGAACATCATCATCGGCACCTCGCTCGGCTACACATTCTTTGACTTCATCGAAAATACCGGCGCGGTCGTGGCGATCTGCTTTGTGTTCATGCTCATTTACTTCACGCTCTGCTTCCGCAAGGAACTTGAGCGCGCCGAGCATGCCAACGGCGGCCCCGTCACCTGTCCCGAGCCTTCGACGGCCATCACGAACAAGAAGGCATTTCTTGCGAGCGCAGGCGTTTTCCTGCTGGCGGTCGTGCTGCTCATCACGCACGCGCAGACGGAGCTTTCCGTCGCGTGCATCGGCGTGATCGTCGCGATTTTGACGATGATCGTTTTGGGCTTGACCAGCGGCAAAAAATCTGTTATAGAAATCATTAAGGGCGTGGACTATAAGACGCTGCTCTTTTTCATCGGCTTGTTCGTTTCCGTGGCGGGCCTTGAAAAGACAGGCGTGCTCAACATGATCGCGAACTTCATCACCTCGGTCAGTGAGGGCAATATCGCGGTTATTGTGATCGTCATTCTGTGGCTCTCGGCCATCACGAGCGCCTTTGTCGACAATATCCCCTTTGCCGCGACCATGATCCCTGTCATCCGCGCCATCGCCGCGACAGAGGGCATGGATATCGGCGTGCTTGCCTGGGCGCTTTCGCTCGGCACGGACCTCGGCGGCAATGCGACGCCCATCGGCGCGAGCGCCAACGTCGTCGGCACTTCGGCTTCGGCCAAGGGCGGCTATCCCATCGGCTGGGGCCGCTACTGCAAGTACTGCGTGCCCGCGACGATCATTGTCATGGCGGTGTCCACGGCCTACTTATTCCTGCGCTATCTGTAAACGGAAAAAGGAAAGGAGTGCGATCCCATGAAAAACCAGATCATCATCACCCTTGGCCGCGAGCACGGCAGCGGCGGCCATTACATTGCCGACATGATCGCGCAAGAGCTCGGTATCAAGCTCTATGACAAGGACTCCATCGAAAAGGAGATCGTTTCCGAAGGCTACAGCGGGGAAATGATCCGCAAGATGGACGAAAAGCCCGTCAACTTCTTTGCCTCGCGCCGCATCGGCAAGTATTCCAATTCTCTTGAAGTCAACGTGGCGGAAAAGACGTTTGCCATGCTGCGCGACAAGGCGGCAAACGGCGAGAGCTTCCTCATCATCGGCCGCTGCAGCGACCAGGTGCTCAAGGGCAACCCCAATATGCTGAGCATTTTCATCTGCGGCAACCAGCAAGCCAAAGTCGGCCGCGTGATGGAGAAGAAGGGCCTGTCTGCCGAGGACGCGATCGAGGAGATCAAAGAGGTCGACCGCTCCAGAAAGTCCTACCACAACTACTATTGCGAGACGAAGTGGGGCGATGCCCGCGGCTACGACATGACCGTCAAGAGCGATGTGCTCGGCTTCGAGGGCACGGCGAAAATGCTGATCGCCTATATCCGCAGCTTCATGGAGCAGGACTAAATAAAAATTTGCGGCCCGTGCCGCAAAAAACATTTGAAATGCTCGAAACAATTTGATAAAATCAATTCACAGCGTGTGGCGTTTCTGCGTAAATCCGGTTGCAGAAACGCCGCACGCTTTTTTACGGCAAAAGGAGGGAGAGGACAACTTCATATTCAAATCGTGCAGCAGAGATGCGTAAGTCCGGATTGATCCGGCAGAACGCATCTCTTATTTTTTATGTTCAGGAGGAAGACCGCCATGGAAAACACAAACCAGTTTTTGGGGACGGAGCGCGTGGGGAAGCTCATGCGGCGCTACGCCGTCCCGTGCATCATCTCGCTGCTCGTCGGCGCGCTCTATAACATCGTCGACCAGATCTTCATCGCCAACGCAAGCTACCTCGGTTCCTACGGCAACGCGGCAAACACCGTCGTCTTTCCGCTCACGGTCGTGGCGCTCGCCATCGCCGTGATGATCGGCGACGGCTGCTGCGCGTTCGTCAGCATTTCGCTCGGCAAGGGCGAAGTGGGAGAGGCAAGAAAGAGCGTCGGCAGCGCGGTCGTATTGTCGGTCGCGAGCAGCCTTGTGCTCACGGCGCTGTACCTCATCTTCGCTGACGCTATCATCTCGATGTTCGGCGGCACGGTGAACGAGGAGACCTTTCATTATGCGCAGGAGTATTTCTTCTATATCTCGCTCGGCATCCCATTTTATATGTTCGGTCAGGCGATGAACCCTGTCATCCGTGCCGACGGCAACCCGCGGTTCGCCATGATCTCCACGCTCGCGGGCGCGGTGCTCAACATCATTTTAGACCCCATCTTCATCTTTGAATGTAAGTGGGGCATGATGGGTGCGGCGGTCGCCACCGTGTTGGGCCAGATCGTCACAGCGGCGCTCGCGGTGTGGTACCTCTGCCGCATGAAGACCGTCAAGCCGGGGAAGGGAGACTTCCGCCTGCACGCAAGCCTCTGTACCCGGATGCTGACGCTCGGCATCACGAGCTTTCTCTCGCAGATCAGCCTCGTCGCGGCGATGGCGGCCATCAACAACATGCTGCGCAAGTACGGCGCGCTGGATGAGATATTCTCGCAGGAGCAGTACGCGCAGATCCCGATGGCCGTCGTCGGCATTGTGATGAAGTTCTTCCAGATCGTCATTTCCATCGTCGTCGGCATGGCGGCGGGCTGCATTCCCGTCGTAGGTTACAACATGGGCGCGGGGAAAAAGACGCGCGTGCGTGAGCTCTTTACAAAGCTCCTGCTCTGCGAGGCAATCGTCGGCGCCGTCGCGCTCGTTCTGGCCGAGGGCTTCCCGCGTCAGCTCATCGCCGTCTTCGGCGCGGCGAACGAGAGCAGCCACTACACGGACTTTGCGATCAAGGCATTCCGCACGTATCTTTGCATGATGGTGCTCGCCTGCGTGAACAAGGCATGCTTCATCTTTTTGCAGGCCGTGGGCAAGGCGTTCTCATCCACGATGCTCTCCATGGTGCGCGAGGTCGTGTTCGGCGTGGGCTTTGCACTGCTGCTGCCGCGCTTTTTCGGCCTTGACGGCGTGCTGTACTCCATGCCGGTGTCGGATGTGTTGACTTTCGTCATCGCGGCGGGTATGATTGTAAAAACGTATCGGGAACTCAATACGGAAGGAGCAACTGTATTATGAATCATATTATTACCATCAGCCGTGAATTCGGCAGCGGCGGCCGCACGGTCGGCAAAAAGGTTGCAGAGCAGCTCGGCATCCCCTGCTATGACTCAGAGCTCATCCAGAAGATCGCCGAGGAGAGCGGCTTTGCAGAAAATTATGTCAAGGAGGCGGGCGAGTACACACCCGGCGGCTTTCTGTCCTCAGCGCTCTCGAACCGCGCGTTTGGTCCGACGAACGAGGACATCCTATGGGAAATTCAGTGCCGCGTCATCAGCGAGCTTGCCGAAAAGGGCCCCTGTGTCATCGTCGGCCGCTGCGCGGACTACATTTTGCAGGACAAGGCCAAGTGCCTCAAGGTCTTTATCCACGCGGATATGGCGTTCCGCGCCAAGCGCATCGTCGAGGTCTACGGCGAGCGCGAGCAGTCGCCCGAGCAGCGCCTGCGCGACAAGGACAAGCGCCGCGCGGCCTATCACCGCTTCTACACGAACATGAAGTGGGGCTACGCGAAGAATTACCACATCACGCTCGACAGCGGCGAGCTCGGCATCGACAAGTGCGCCGACATCATCGCTGACCTCTACAAGAGCAGGGCGTAAATGGTCAAAAAGAGAAGGAGAGAAGCTGCGGCTTCTCTCCTTTTTTATTCCTCTTTTGCAAGACCCGGGATGTTCACGCCGATGCCGTTGACCTCCACGCCGTCGTCGGCGGGGATGAGGAGGTATTTGCGGCCATTGATGACGCGCGCTTCGATCATATAGCTGTTCTCCGGTGCAATGGAAATTTTGACCTCGGGGGTCGTGATCTCAAACTTCTTGCTCTCGATGATGTTGTTCGGGTTCAGCGCGGCGTTCTCGCCGTACTGCTCATCGCACTCGCGCTGGAACGCTGCGATCTGCTCGTCGTTCACGCCGCTGTTGGCGAGGATGCCGCCGACGTCGCCCGCCGTCATTTCAAGCGGCTCGGGGTCTTTGCTCTCCTTGTGATCTTCGATGCGCGCTCTGATCTGCTCGTGCACGGACTGGACGACATCGTAGCTGCAATCCTTGTCGAGCGCGTCGGCAAGCGCCGAGCCAAAGGCGTTTTTCTGCTCCTCGGCAGACATCGGCGGGTCGACGTGGAACAGCGCGTCGATGACCTCCTGATGGATCTCCGCGGCATTTTTCGAGTAGAACAGCACATTGTAAATGTTCGCCGTGCGGTTGTCGAACGCGGGGTAGAGGAAGCCGAGCTCGGGCGAGGTCGCGATGTAGCCGGTGGAGCTTGAGTGAAACTCGCTCTGGTCAAGGTCGTAGCGCAGTTCGAGCGTCGGGGCCTTGACGGGGCAGATGGAGCAGACAAAGTACTTGAAGACCTCACTCGACGCGTCGGCCTGAATCTCGTCATCCTTGCTGCGGTGCGGCACGTCGTAGGCGTCGGCGGCGAGGAGGATGAGATAGTTTGTCTCGCCCATGTCGATGCAGTCGATGATTTGGCGGCAGAGCGTTTCGCGCGAGGCGGGGTCCTTGAGCTCTGTCTGGCGAAGAGTCTGCAAGAGGCGGTGCTCATCGCTGTCAGCGACCTGCTGCGTGGAGAACACCACGTCGATGAGGTTCTTGCCAAGCGTGCCGGAGAGGGACTTTTTGAGAAGGCCCAGGTACATCTCCTGCTCCTCCTGCCGCATGAGGCCCATCGAGGTATCGACCCACGCAATGATCTCACGGTTGGAGTTCACATAGCAGCCGTACACGCGGCTGAAATTATTCTTATCGAGCCGGAAGCGCCGGCGCAGTTCATTGAGTTCTTTCTGATTCATGGCTCGTCCTTTCCTTTGTTCATGTCACAAGGCCGATTTTACCACGCCCGCGCCGCCGCGGCAAGGGGAGAAACGGCGCATTGTGCGACGAAAATGCGCAAAATGCAGGAAAAGATGCAAAATGGGCGTGAGCGACAAAATGTGCGCGATATGTGGACTATATAGACGATATCCCTGTAAATCATAGAGAAATTCAATGAATCTGTCCATATTTTACGGCTTCTTAACGCCGCGTTTGACGCTGCTTTTTGTGAAAACGGCTATGGAAACGGAATCGAATCAAACATTTCACGTTAAAAATGAAAGATATATTGCATTTTGCCTGAGCTGCGCAGGAATTCTTCCGTTTCCTTGGTGATTCTGACTGTTGAAAAAAGAAAAAAAGAAGTTAGAATAGAGCCTCGCGAAATGAAACGGAAGAATTTGGATAGAGATCAGAGAGTTTGGGAGGAGATCAATATGTCGTATCACTTTTTAATGGATCTTGCGCTGATCCTGCTGAGCACGAAGATTCTGGGCCTCATTGCGCAGAAGTTTCAGATGCCGCAGGTCGTGGGCGCGCTGATCGCGGGCCTTTTGCTCAGCCCCGCGGGCCTTGGCCTTCTTTCGGAAACGGAATTCACCAAGCAGCTCAGCGAGCTTGGTGTCATCGTGCTGATGTTCTCCGCCGGTATGGGCACGGATGTCAACGAGCTCAAGCACAGCGGCAAGGCGGGCTTCATGGTCGCGGTCCTCGGCGTGATCGTGCCGTTCCTGATGGGCACGGCGCTTGCATGGGGCGCAGATGAGCTGGGACTCATCGAGAGCACCGGCTTTATCGAAAACATCTTCATCGGCACCATCCTGACGGCCACGTCCGTGAGCATTACAGTCGAAACGCTCAAGGAGATGAAAAAGCTCGAGACCAAGGTGGGCAACACGATTCTGGCCGCCGCGCTCATCGACGATGTGCTCGGCCTGATCGCCCTGACGCTCGTTTGCAGCCTTGCCGGCGGTGACGAGAGCATCGGCATGGTGCTCCTCAAGATCGTGGGCTTTTTCGTCTTTGCCTTCGTGGTCGGCTTTGGCGCGAACCGCATCTTCTGCTGGATGCTCAAGCGTCAGCACGGTTGGGCCAGCCACAGAAACTCCGTGTTCGCCTTTGTCCTGTGCCTTGTGATGGCCTACTGCGCCGAGAAGTTCTTCGGCGTCGCTGATATCACGGGCGCTTACGCCGCGGGCCTTGCCGTCGCGTGCACGCCCAAGGGCACCTACATCCAGACGAAGTACAACCCCCTCGGGTATCTTCTGCTCACGCCGGTGTTCTTCGCGAGCATCGGTATCAATGTGCAGATCACGGGTCTGACGGGCGGCATGGTCGTCTTCTCGATTTTGCTGCTGCTTGTTTCGATCATCTCGAAGCTCATCGGCTGCGGCCTTGGCGCCAAGGCGTGCCAGTTCACCACGCGCGAGAGCATCCAGGTCGGCGTGGGCATGGCCTGCCGCGGCGAAGTCGCGCTGATCGTCGCCAACCGCGGCCTTTCGATGGGTGTGCTGTCGCCCGCGATGATGACGCCGGTCGTCATCACGGTCGTATGCGGCACGATCCTGACGCCGATTCTGCTTAAGCTGTCCTTCCGCGGCCATCAGGAGACGGAGCTGGTGCAGAACAACATCGCCGACCGCATGGCCAAGCACCGGCAGCTCGATATCATCACGCAGCAGCTTTTGCAGCAGGATGAACAGCTGATGAAAAAGAACTGAGCGCAGCGCAATGAAATAAAAAGAGCTTTCTCCTGAAAATCGGAGAAAGCTCTTTTTTGATTTTAGGACGCTGCCTTTTCCTGCGCGGTGCACTCGCGCAGGATGCGACAGAGCGCGTTCACATCCTCTTCCCGCGTCGCCCAGCTTGTGGCAAAGCGGATGATGCTGTGCGTCTCGTCATATTGCTCCCAGACGGAGAAGTCCACGCGCTCGGCGAGCTCTTTGCGCTGCTGCTCACTGACGATGCAGAAGCTCTGGTTCGTCGGGGAGGGGAAACAGGGCAAATAGCCGTTTTCCGCCATCGCGCGCCGGATAGTGTCGGCGTAGCGAACGGCGTCTGCGCCGATGCGCTCGTAGAGCCCATCGGTAAAAAGCGTGTCGAACTGGATGCCGAGCAGCCGTCCCTTGGCGAGCAGCGCGCCGTGCTGCTTGATGATGGTGAAAAAGTGTGGAATGAGCCCCGGCTGGGGAATGACGACCGCCTCGCCGAGCAGCGCGCCGCATTTCGTGCCGCCGATGTAGAAAATGTCGCACAGCGCGGCAAGGTCGCGCAGTGTCACGTCGTTTTCAGGACAGGCGAGCGCGTAGGCAAGGCGCGCGCCGTCGATATAGAGCGGCAGGCGCTTTTCGCGGCAGAGCGCGCTGATGGCCGTGAGCTCCTTTTTGGAATAGAGCGTGCCGTACTCCGTCGGCTGGGAGAGGTAGACCATCCCGGGCATGACCGTGTGGTCGCGGTTCGCGTCATCCTCGTACTGATCAAGCAGTACGCGGATTTGGGATGCGGTGATCTTGCCGTTCTCCTGCGGCAGCGTGAGCACCTTGTGCCCGCCGAACTCGATGGCGCCGGCCTCGTGCACGCTGATGTGCCCCGTGTCCGCGGCGATCACACCCTCGTAAGAGCGCAGCAGCGCGTCGATGACGGTCGCGTTCGTCTGTGTGCCGCCGACAAGGAAGTGAATCTCCGCGTTCGGCGCGCCGCAAGCGGCGCGGATCTTCTCGCGCGCGGATTCGCAGTATTCATCCGTGCCGTAACCGGCGGTCTGCGCAAAATTCGTTTCGCACAGGCGCTGCAGGATGGCGGGATGCGCGCCCTCAAGATAGTCGCAGGAAAAAGAAAGACGATGCTCCATGAAAAAAGACCTCGTTTCAAAAACAGGATTGACGGTTTCTGACTGCTATTGTAGAATAAGAGAAAACATGACGCAAACGGTTATTTGAAATGAAAAGCATGATATAAAATCATGGATAGGAGGGTGTATGGAAGCGGTCAAATGCGAGGCGTTCCTTGCCGCGGCAGAGCTCGGCAGCCTGACGGCCACGGCGGAGCTTTTGGGCTACACGCAGTCGGGCGTGACGCGCATGATCGGCACGCTGGAAGAAGAGCTCGGCTTTCCGCTGTTTCTTCGCAGCAAAAAGGGCGTGCAGCTCACGGAAAACGGAAAGCTCATGCTGCCGCTGCTGCGCGAGGTCGTGCGCGCGCACCACAACGCCGAGCAGCTCAGCGCGGAGATCGGCGGCGTGTCAAAGGGCTCGCTGACGATCGGCTGCTATTACAGCATTTCGGCCCTGTGGATGCCAGAGATCCTGACGGCGTTCCGCGCCCGCTATCCGGGCGTGACCGTGCGAATGCAGGAGGGCGGCAACCTCGAGATGGCGCGCTGGCTGAACGAGCGCTCGGTCGACTGCTGTTTCGGCGCGCAGATGCACGGCGACAAGTACGACTGGCTGCCTGTCTTTCGTGACGAGCTCGTCGCGTGGCTGCCGCGCGGACACGAGCTGGCAGAGGCGGATGCCTTTCCGCTTATGCGCTTGCAGAACGAGCCGTTCATCCACACCTCGCCCAATCACGACACCGATCAGGACCGCCTGCTCGAGCAGCACGACCTGCACCCGCAGACCTGCTTTACGACGCGCGACGGCTTCACGACCTACAACATGGTCGAGGCGGGGCTCGGCGTCAGCTTCAACCAGCGGCTCATCTCGCGCAAGTGGAGCGGCACGGTGGCGGAGGTCCCGTTCGACCCGCCGCAGTTCGTCACGCTCGGCATCTCGGTCCCGTCGCTCAGGGAGGCCTCGCCCGCAGCGAAAAAGTTTATCGCCTGCGCCATCGAGACCGTCACGGGCGGGGAGAAAAGCCTTTGATAAGAAAAACGCTTCGCAGAAGTTCTGCGAAGCGTTTTTTTGCCCAAAAGCCGTTTATTTGAGCTCGGCGGTGAAGGCGATCTTCCCGTCGCCCACGATGGCGCGGATGGAGCCGTGGTGCCCCTCGGCGATCGAGCGCGCGATGGAAAGGCCGATGCCAAAGCCGCTGCCCGACGAGCGGGATTGATCGGCACGGTAAAAGCGGTCGAAGAGCTTCTGCGCGTTTTCCGGAGCAACATCCTCGCAGGCGTTCGACGAGCGGAGGACGACACCGCGCTTCACCTTTTCGAGCGAGAATTCAATGGGGGAATCCGGCAGTGCATATTTGACCGCGTTGTCGAGCAGGATCGAGACGAGCTGGCGCACGGCGTATTCGTCGCCGCGATAGGTGAGGCCGTCCGTGATCGAAAGGCGCAGCTCGTGCCCCTTCGACGCGGCGAAGTCGACGAACGTTTCCGCCGTTTCGCGCACGGCGTCGCTCACGGGGAACTCCTCCATCCTGAGCGGCGAATCCTCCTCGTCCATGCGCGAGAGCGTGACGAGCGAGTTGACGAGCGAGGTGAGCTTTTCCGTCTGCGCCATCGCCTTGTCGATCCATTTCTGCTTGCCGGTCTCCATTTCGAGCACCTTGAGGCTCGTGGCAATGACGGTGATGGGCGTTTTCAGTTCGTGGCTCGCGTCGGTGATGAACTGCTTCTGCTGCTGCGCGCTGCGAACCACTGGGTCGATGGCCCGGCGCGAGAGCAGCACGACAAGCAAGAAGACGAGCAGGATGCACGCCGCGTCGGCGAGCAGCGACCACATGAGCACCACGCGCATCGCACGCAGCTCGTGGTAGCAGTCGAGGAAGATGGCGATATTCTCGCCGTCATCCGTCTGCGCGACGAAAAAGCGATAACTGTTGAAGTAGCCATAGCCTGCGCCGTGTGCGAGCGCGGCGGAGAGATATTCCTGCGTATCATCCTCCGTGACGGAGGCGATATTGTCGAGGTCTGCCTGTGTCAACGTGCCGCTTGATGTGTAGTGCAGGACAAAAAAGCGCGTGGAGAACGGCGTTTCGGCGGTGAATGGCCCTTCGCGCCGCGCGATTTTGTCGTCGGGCGGGGCCTGCGGCGTCTGCGAATCGTCTGCGCCGTCGGGCGGCGCGGGGGCAGTGTCACCGCTGCCGCCGTCATTTTCCGGCGGCGTGGGTGCATCGGCGCTGTCCGAGCCGCTCGGCGGCAGGAAACGCGAGTGGGGGATGGTGCCCGCGTTCTCGTAGATGAGCGTCAGCGTTTGCTTCAGGTCGGAATCGGTCGAGACATAGTTCGCGACGTTCAGAATGATCGTCAGCAGCATCATCACCGCCGTGACGGAGAGCATCGCGATACGGATAAAGCGGTTTCGCAGGCGCTTGATCATACGCTCTCCTCCAACACGTAGCCGAGGCCGCGGTTTGCCTGCAGGGTGACGTGCGAGCCGATGGACTTGAGCTTTTTGCGAAGATTCGAGATGTTCACCCATACGACGTTGATCTCCGCCTCATTATCCCAGCCCCACACGCGCTCCATGATGCGCTCGGCGGAAAAGACCTGCCGCGGCGAGCGCATGAAAAGCTCCATGATCTGGAACTCACGCCCGCTCAGGCGGATGGGGTCCTTCCCGCAGCTCAAATTGCCGCTGCCGGGGTCGAGCGTCAGATCGCCGTAGGCGAGCACCGTCGGCTGGTAGGCCTCGCTGCGGCGCAGGATGGCGCGCACGCGGCTCAAGAGCTCGTCGGGGTCGAAGGGCTTGGGAAGATAGTCGTCCGCGCCGGCGTTGAAGCCCGTGATGCGGTCACTCTTCTGGCCCTTGGCCGTGAGCATCATGATGGGCGTTTTCACGCCCTCCTGCCGCAGCTTTTCGAGCACTTGAATACCGTCCATCTTGGGCATCATCACGTCTAAAATGACGGCGTCGTATGCGCCCGACGAGGCATATTCATAGGCGTCGAAGCCGTTGTGCACGGCGTCGACGGAGAAGTGATTTTTTTCAAAAAAGACCGTCAGCGCCTCGGCAAGATCGACCTCGTCCTCTGCGATCAGCAGCCGCATAAAAGGTCCCCCCTCTGATTTCTGGTGATACGTGTAGTATAAAGAGCGCGCGGGCAAAAATCAAGATGCCTCAGAGCGCGTCCTTCGTCGCCTCGCGCCCGCAGGTGATGTTGAGGTTGCCGTTGCGGCAGCGCAGTTCGTCCAAAAACGCCTTGGGCGCGTGGTCATCAGGGAGCGTGACGCGGTAGGTGAGCTCGTAGAGCGTGCCCATGTTGCTCGTTTTCACGCGCTCGAGCACGCAGGACTTGGTGTACTTTTCAAAGAGATCGTCGAACAATCCGTCGTAGTCAAGACTTTCGGGGATCGTGATCCTGAGCACGCGCTCGTGCTCGTCCGCGCCGCCGAAATTCACCGCCGTGAGCAGCAGCATCACCGCCGAGACGATGGCAAACGCCATGACGGCGAGCCATACATAGCCCATGCCGGTCGCAAGGCCGATGGCCATCGCGAGGAACAGCGCTCCAATCTCCTTCGCTGTGCCCGGCGCGGAGCGGAAGCGCACGAGCCCAAACGCACCCGCCACGGCGACGCCCGCGCCGAGGTTGCCGTTCACCAGCATGATGACAAGCTGCACCACGGCGGGCAAAATCGCGAGCGTGACAGCGAAGCTCTGCGTCGTACGCGAACGGTACATGGAAACGAGCGCCGTGCCGACGCCGAGCAGCAGCGACACCGCCGTACAGATGAGAAACGAGACGAGCGTCAATTCGCTTCCTAAGATCGAGTTAAGCACAGAAGGTATCCTCCTTTAAATTGGTCGTGTGGACGCCTGCGGACAACTCGTCACGGTAGCAGGCACCGTATTTGGAAAACGACGCGGGGAACGCCCCAACGTCGGAGAGTAGATGGCAGAGCCACAGCGGGCACGCGCCGGGAATCTTGACCTCCATCAGCACATCGCCGCAGGGCAGCGCGATGGGCGCGCCGTGGTTGCCGAGGCGGAGGTCGACATCCGTGTCGCGCCACCGTAAGTTCGTGTCGAACGTGATACGGAGCTGAGGATCGTCGATGCCCGCAAAGGCGAGCCGGTCGTAGCCGATGAAGACTTTGGGCACGGTGTGATAAAACGACTGAAAATAGCCGATCTCGCGTCCGATCTGGCCGAAGTTTTTACTCGGCAGCTCGCCGGAGAGAAACGGCTCCACGTTCTGGATGCCCGTTGTGATGCGGCGCTTATAGACGACGCCGTCGAACTTTTTCTTGAGCTCGACGAAGACCTTGCCGTCCTCCTGCGGCACGCCGTAGCTGCGCACGCGCAGCTTTTCCTTATAGATGGGCTTTTCGAGCGACGCGCAGATTAGGCGGAAATCGTCGGTATCATAATAAATGTTGCAGATGGTGTACTCGCCGTACGCGTCCTTTTTCATGTAGGGTGTCATCCGCTCCAATAAAAAATGCTGCTGGGAAAGGGTCAGGCAGTATTTCTTTTCATATCGTTCAAAACAGCATTGAATCGCCATGGTGTCGAACCTCCTTTGTGCGCTCAAGTATGAACGCGCAACCTAAAAGAAACCTAAAGGTAAAATCTTTATTTTCTTTAGGTAACCTTTAGGCAAAGCGGGTATGCTGTCGCCAGGCTCAAAGGAGCGGGCGCAGAGAGTGAAAAAGCTCGCGCCTGCCCCGGGGGGACCATGCGAGATCATTGATTGAGGAGATATTATGATGAAAAAACTACTGCCTTTCCTGTGCGCGTCGGCGCTGGCGCTGTCGCTCACGGCCTGCGCCGGTACGATAAATAATAGTACGGCGGACACGGCAAGCAATGTGACCTTTACCTTTACCGGCAGCGGCGTGACCGCTGCGGGCGAGACGGACACGGGCTACGAGATCGACGGCACAGCGCTCACGATCACGTCGAGTGGTACCTACACCGTCTCCGGCAGCTGCGCGGACGGCTCCATCAAGGTGAAAAAGGGTACGACCGGCGTGACGCTGGTGCTGGACGGCCTGACACTTATGAGTGAGAACACCGCCGCCATCACCTGCGGCAAGTCGAGCGAGGTGACCATCCTTGTTTCCAACGGTACGGAAAATTCCCTGAGCGATACCGAGCAGAACAATGACGACAACTACCCCGAAAACGAAAATGCCGAAAACGCCGTCATTAAGTGTAAGGATGGCTCGCTTGTCACCCTCTGCGGCGATGGAGAGTTGACCATCACGGCCAACGGCAAAAACGGCATCAAATCCGGCGCGACGACGGATGAGGACGGCGAAGCGTCGCTGACCATCCGCGATTTGGCGCTGAATATCGATGCACCCGTCAACGACGCCATCAACGCCGAGCAGCTTTTGAATGTCGAGAGCGGCACGCTGACCATCGACGCCGCGGATGACGCCATTCACTGCGACTTGGTGCTGAACATCGGTGTGGACGGCACGGACGGCCCCACGATCGACATCACGAATTGCTGCGAGGGCCTTGAGGGCGCGGAGCTGAACGTTTGCTCCGGTGATATTACGATCAACGCCTCGGACGACTGCCTGAATGCGGCAAATTCCGACCTGACGGACTATGACTTCACGATGACGATCTCCGGCGGCACGATCGACGCCTATACCTCCGGCGGAGACGGCTTTGACTCCAACGGCGACCTGACCATCACAGGCGGCACAGTGATCGTGTGGACGGACAACACAGCGGACAACGAGCCGCTGGACGCCGACGGCACTATCACCGTCTCGGGCGGCACGGTGCTCGCCGCGGGCGGCAGCAGCGGCATGGGCATGAACCTGAAGGCCGCGCAGCCCTGCGTCATTTACGGCTCGACGGGCTTTGGCGGCATGCCGGGCAGTACGCAGAGCAGCCTGATCGCCGCGGACGCGGATTTCACGATTGAAGACGCCGACGGCAATGCCGTGTACAGCGGCACAACCAGATGCGGTGCGAACTTCATCCTCTTCTCATCTGCCGATGTGGTGGCGGACAGTGCCTATACCCTCAAGGCGGGTGACAGCTCCACCGAAGGGACCGCGCAGAGCGGGACGGTTTCCACCGGCATGGGCATGGGCGGCGGCTTCCCCGGCGGCGGACAGAAGCCAGACGGTGAACCGCCCGAGGGCTTTGACGGTCAGATGCCAAACGGCGAGAAGCCAGAGCTTCCCGACGGGGAAGTGCCCGAAATGCCCAGCGGCGAGCGCCCCACACCGCCCAGCGGGCAGGGAAGCCCCACTGACGGCAGCGCCCCAGCGGGCGACAGTACCTCCGATACCACTCCAACTGCCTAATGGCAGAGATAAAGAAAAGCAGACGGTTCACGCAGGCCGTCTGCTTTTTGCTGTCTGTTCGGTTTTACATCGTCTCAAAACCGACGATCACGCCGCCGCGCTCGGCATAGTAGCTGCAAAGGCCACGGCAGGGACGGATCTCAATGTCTGCTTCAGGAAAGTGCCCGCGCAGCGAAGCGGCGAGCGCCCCAGCCGCCTCTGGATTTTCGGCGTGGTGGATGCGCACCTTGCCGCCGTGGTAGTCAGCTTCCAGAAGCTTCTGTACCATCGCCGCGCACGTCTTTTTTTCGCCGCGGCATTTTTCAACGGGCTGGATCGTGCCCTCAAGACTTGCGGTGGCGAGGATGTGAATGCCGAGAATGCCGATGGCGCCCGCGGCGATTTTGCTGACGCGGCCGTTTTGCGCCAGATTGTGCAGGGACTTAAGACTGAAGAAGAGGTGCGTGGTGGCAAGATATTCCTGCGCCTTTTCGCAGATCACATCGAAGGGGAGGCCCTTGGCGTGCAGCTCTGCGAGCTTCTCTGCGAGCAACTGCATCTCCGGTCCCGTGCTCAGCGTGTCAAAGATGTGAATTTTGACCTCGGGATGCGACTGGAGATACACGTCGCGCGCGGCCATGGCCGAGGCACAGGTGCCGGACAGGCTGCTTGTGATGGTAATGACGAAAATCTCATCCGCGCCCTCGAACGCCTTGAGCCAGCCGTCGAGGCTGGGGCAGGCCGTGCCGGATTTGCCGTTGTGGGCCGCGAGATAGTCGAGCAGCTCGTGCGTGTCGAGCGTTTCATCGTCCACGAAGTCGCGCTCGCCGGCGCGGATGGTCATGGGCACGCTCTGATAGGTTACGCCCTCCAGCATCGTGAGGTTGGCAGAGGAGTCGGCGATCAGTTTCATCATGGGGAAGCCTCCAAAAAAATAATCGGTTATTCGAAAACCTGTTGTCAGGTGAAATTATCTTTGACTACAATACAACGATTTTCAATAACTGTCAATCGGTTTTTGAAAAACTTATTGACATTTTTTTAACCAAAGTTTAAGATGATGAAAACGCAGTTTGAACGGAGGAGCAGCTATGGACGAAAATATGCGCAGCCGTCTGGCGGAGTCTGTCCGAAGCTTTCATATCCCGCGGCTCGGGGAGATCCCCGACGTGGGGCTGTATCTCGAACAGGTGACGCGTTATGTCAATCAATCCATCACGGGATGCGGGCTCAGTCCCATCACGGCCTCGATGGTCAGCAATTATGTTAAGCAGAAGATCATCCCCGGGCCAGAGAAAAAGGCCTATGGCGCGGAGAGCATTGCATACCTCATCTTTGTCTCGTGCATCAAGAGCGTCGTCGCGATGGACGACATCCGCGCGCTGATCGGCATTCAGCACGAGACCTACGATCTGCCGACCGCTTATCACTACTTCTGCGAGGAATTTGAAAATCTCATCCGCTATGTCTTCGGCGCGAGCGACCATCTTGCAAGCGTCGGACAGGACGAGTCGGATGAAAAGGAACTGCTGCGCTCGGCACTTTTAAGCGTGACGCACAAGCTCTATCTCGACGCCTATCTGCGGCTGCTGAGGCAAGACGCGGAGCGCGCACAAAAGGAAACAGAGGAAGCGCAATGACCGTTGAACAGTTTGTCATGGCCTACGGCGCGGAGCAGGACCGTCTGCGCTCCCTGCTGCCGGAGGGCTTTGCCTCGCTGCGGCCGGTGCTGCGCATCAACGCGGAGGTGCGCGACGGCAAAACGGGGGCTCTCGAGTTCAACACCGCCGCGGAAAAAGCCGACAATCGCGGCTGGGTCAACATCGGCCGCTGGGACGATGTTCCCTTTACGAAGGACGGCAAAAAGACGACCTTCACACTGCCGGAGCTGACGATCTCGTTCACCGGCGTCGGCATCGAGGGCGGCTGCCCTGCGGAAAAGGACAACGTAGGCTGCTGTTACTTGAAAGACGGTACGTTTACGCTCGTGCCCGCGGAGAAGATCACAGCAAACAAGGAATTCTGCGACTGTGAATTCGCCTGGCGCTTTGCAGGCGGCGCGCACGGTGTCAGCCTTGGCAAAACGCTGCCCGCCATCCCCGAAGAGGAGACGACGCACTATGAAAAGGCGGCTTTCACGGTCGAAAATGCCGCCGTCATCCCCTGCATGCAGGTGTTGAGGGCCTATCAGGTGACGTTCGAGCGCTGATTTTTGAAAAAGGGCTTGCATTTTTGCCCGCGCTTTGCTATACTGCGCAATCGGGAATGAGGTTCTCCCACGGCACTGCCGAAACCGCTTTTTTGAGCTGATGACTTCTGTGATTTTGAACGGTCACAGGGGGTATCAGCTTTTTTTGTGTCCGGAGGAGAAAATTTATGTTAACTTCACTCGCACTCGTCTTTTTGGTTGGCCTTGCGCTGGCCGCGCTGTGTCAGAAGCTGAAGCTGCCGCGCATCATCGGCATGCTGGCGACGGGCATCCTGCTGGGGCCGTGCGTGCTCAACGTGCTGGACGGCTCGATTTTGTCGATCTCAGCCGACCTGCGCAAGCTCGCGCTCGTTATTATCCTGCTCAAGGCAGGACTGTCGCTCGATTTGGGCGACCTCAAAAAGGTCGGCCGTCCGGCGATCCTGATGTCGTGCCTGCCCGCAACGTGCGAGATCATCGGCTATGTGCTGCTCGCGCCGTGCTTCCTTGGCATCACGCGCGCGGAGGCGGCGGTCATGGGCTCGGTGCTCGCGGCGGTGTCGCCCGCGGTCGTTGTGCCGCGCATGGTGCAGCTGATGGAAAACGGCCGCGGAACGGACAAGAGCATCCCGCAGATGATCCTGGCCGGCGCATCGTGCGACGATATCTTCGTCATTGTGCTGTTTACAACGTTTCTGCACACGGCGCAGGGCGGCAGCGCCAACGCCGCGGACTTTTTGAGCATCCCTGCGTCGATCATGCTCGGCGTTGCGCTGGGTGCGCTTGTCGGGTGGTTGCTCAGCCGCTTTTTCGAGACTGCCTATGCCCGAGCGCACTGCATCCGCAACAGCATGAAGGTCATCATCGTGCTGGGGGTCTCGCTGCTGCTCGTCGCGGCGGAGGGCTGGCTCGAGGGCATCGTGCCCGTGTCGGGTCTGCTCGCGGTCGTCAGCATGGCGTGCTTACTTAAGATGAAGTGCACGCCGTTCGTTGCCAAGCGGCTCTCTGAAAAATTCGGCAAGCTCTGGCTGGCGGCGGAGGTCATTTTGTTCGTCCTCGTCGGAGCGGCGGTCGATATCCGCTATATGGCGGGCGTGGGCCTTGCGGCGGTCGGCATGATCTTCTCGGCGCTCATTTTCCGCGCCGTGGGTGTGTGCCTTTGCCTTGTCAGAACGCCACTCACGGCGAAAGAGAGGCTTTACTGCGTGTTTGCCTATCTTCCCAAGGCGACGGTGCAGGCGGCCATCGGCTCGGTGCCGCTTGCGGCGGGGCTGCCCTGCGGCAGCATCGTGCTGTCAGTCGCGGTGCTCGGCATCGTCATCACCGCGTCGCTCGGGGCGTTTTTGATGGACACGAGCGCGCCGAAGCTGCTGAGTAAAGCGGAGGAATAAAGAAAAGGACTTGGACGATTTCGTCCAAGTCCTTTTCTGTTTTTATCAAGTGCTCACACGTCGAGCGCCATATTTGTGCGCTCCATCACCACCACGAGGATGGGAATGAGGATGAGCTGCAAGATGATGCCGGGGATGGCCGTCGTCACCGCGCCGGAGAGGAAGAGGGCGAGGCTGAACTCCGTGCCCTGAAGGCCCGCGAGCAGAAACTTCACAAGGCCCCACACAAGGCGGCCCGCGACCATCGCGGAGATGAGCGAGGCATAGATGCGCCAGCCTGTTTTCGGCAGCTTGCGGTACAGAAGACCGGCGATGGCGCCGTAGGTCGCCATTTCAAACGCCATGGGAATAGCGATCCAGATCGGCGGCATGCCGGACATCGAGCGCAGCAGCGGGGAGATAAAGCCGACCGCGAGTCCCCACGGCCAGCCGCACATGAAGCCGCACAGCAGCGCGGGAATGTGCATGGGACAGAGCATGGAGCCGATCTCGGGGATCTGGCCGGTCAAAAACGGCAGGACCATCGCCAAGGCGAGGAAGAGCGCAGAATAGGTGAGTTTTCTCACCGGGGAAGCGGTACGGGCAGTTGCAGTGGCAGTGTTGTTCATGGTTTGTTCTCCATTCCTTCGAGCAGCGAACGGATGTGCGCCATGGCGTCGTCCAGAATGGCGGAGGACTTTTTGTCCACGCCCGCGACATACGTGCTGCATAGATTCATCGGGATGAGCACACGGTAGGCATTGCTTGACGCGACGGCGTTTGCCATGGCGGGGGAGATCTCGCCCATCAGCGCATCGGCGATCGCGATGCCGATGGGGCCGACGATGATCTGCGCGCTGCGGCAGGCCACGATGACGGGGTTTTCGCCCGTGGCCACGCGGTCAGCGCCCGCGCGGCGCATCACGTCGGAAGCGGCGCTGTTCGTACCGACCGCCATGATCTCGAGGTGCGGGAAGGACTTTTTGATGTTCTCGACCAAAGTTTTGCCGAGCTTCCCGCCCTGGCCGTCGATGACAAGGATCGTCACGGTGTTCTCATCCTCTCTTGCGTCTTGTTTTCTGCGCGAAAACCCTTGAAAAGACAAAGAAAAGGCATCAATATTCCCCTTGCAGGGAGATTGATACCTTGGTGATACCTCGTTTGCTTTCAGGGAACGCGCGGAAGAAAAGTCAGCTTGTGCCAACGCTGCCGGCTTGTGCCGACGCGGGAATTTTATCAAAAAAGCGCAGGGCTGTCAATCCCTTGCCCCTTGCGAAAGGGGCGAAAAAGCGCTATGATAAACGAAACTTTTTGGTAAAGGAACCCCGCCGCTATGACGAATTTTACCGATATTCGCGACTTTCTGCGCGCCCACTGCGCGCGCTATCCAGAGCTGGCGCTTCAGGACGTCTTCAAGGCGCTCTATCAGAGCGCCTTTGGCTGCGAGCATCTGATCGCCGACCCGTCCGCCGCCGCAGACTACATCCGCGCCGAAGCGGCGCGAAGCGGTGACCGTATCTTCGAGCTCGTCGAGCTGCTCGGCGGCGACTACTGCCGTGTGCACCTCGGCATTTTGCAGGACGGCTTGAGCGCGGAGACGTTTGCGCGGCTCTTCGCCCTCTCTGCGCGGCACGAGGAGTGCGGGCGCGAAAAGCTCGAAGCGATGCTCACCGCCTTGCAGACAATGGCCGACGCGGGCGAGCTGCCGTTTTCTGCGCAGGAGACGGCGGAAGCTGTTGAGAGATGGCGCAAGGACGGCTTTCTGCCGCTGCACCACTCCGAGATATTTCGGCAGAATTACGCGCCCGCGTACCGCGTCCTGCGGCGCGACTTCGCCCGCGCGCTGCCGCTGTTTGCGCGCATCGACCGCCTGACGGCGGAAAGAAGCCGCGTGCTCGTCGCCATCGAGGGCGGCAGCGCCAGCGGCAAGACGACGCTCGGCGAGCTGCTGCAAAATGTTTACGGCTGTCCTGTCTTCCACATGGACGACTTTTTCCTCCGCCCTGAGCAGCGCACAGAGGCGCGCTTCGCGCAGCCCGGCGGCAACGTCGACCGCGAGCGCTTTTTGGAAGAGGTGCTGATCCCTCTGCGCGAGGGAAGACCCGTCGACTACCGCCGCTTCGACTGCGCGACGTTTACCATCGCCCCGCCGCAGCGGATTAAGGCGGGAACACTCAACATTGTCGAGGGCGCGTACTCCATGCACCCCGACCTTGCGCCGTACTACGATCTATCCGTTTTTCTGCCGATTTCGGCAGAAAAACAGCGCGAGCGCATCCTCAAACGGAATGCGCCCGCGCATGCAAAGCAGTTTTTCGACCGCTGGATCCCTTTCGAGCAGCGCTATTTCGACGCGCTCGATGTGCGGAACCGCTGCGATCTCATCCTTTCGGCGGACGGTTAAATGAGCGTGCCGCTCGGCGCGATGCCGAGCACATATTCGACCGCAATCGCCACAAGAACGACCAGCAGCGAAATGATGAAGCCGTGAAGCATCGGCTTTGCGCCAGACTTGCACAGCGCCGCGAAGTTCGTATTGAGGCCGATGGCGGCGAGCGCCGCGACCATCAGGAACTTGCTGATACTCTTGAGCGTCGTAGCGAGGCCCGCGGGAATGACGCCGACGCTGCACAGAATGGACATTGCAAGGAAACCGAGGATGAACCACGGGAACACCGACTTCATATTGACCTTGACACCATGGTCGCCGCTTTGCGCGGCGGCCTTTTTCTTGAGGTGCACGCTGATGGCGGCGAAGACCAGCACCGTCGGGATGATGGCGAGTGTGCGCGTCAGCTTGACCATCGTGGCAAAGTCGCCTGCGGCCTCGCTGAAGGCGTAGCCCGTGGCGACGACGCTCGAGGTGTCGTTGACCGCCGTGCCGGCCCACAGGCCGAACGCCGCGTCGGAAAGGCTCATCGCGCGGCCGAGCAGCGGGAACACGACGACCATGATCGTGTCAAAGAGGAACGTTGCCGACATGCCGTAGGCGATGTCCATGTCCGTTGCCTCGATGACCGGCGCGATGGCGGCGATGGCGCTGCCGCCGCAGATGCCCGTGCCCGCGTTGATGAGGCTGCTCGTCTTCCAGTCAAGCCCCAGCGCCTTGCCGATCACATAGCCGAGGCCGAAGCACGTCGCCAGTGTGAAGAGCATGACGGTGAGCGAGAACTTACCGACCGTCAGCACGGTCGTGATGTTCAGGCTGGCACCGAGCAGGATGATGGCGAATTTCAGAATTTTCTTCGAGGTGAATTTGATGCCGGGCTTCGTCTTGTCATTCGGCGCGTAAAAGCGGTTCACGATCATGCCGATGAACATCGCGATGACCGACGCGCCGATCAGGTGCAGCCCCACGGATTCCTCCAGCTGCTCTAAAAACTTGGCCACCACGGCGATGACGAGCGCGATGGCGCAGCCGGGCAGCATTTTCTTTACGGATTCGATAAATTTCATGTGCTTTTTCTCTCCTCCAATGCGTGTTGCGGGTGTATTATATCACCGACCTATGATATAATAAAATTATAAATAAGAATATGTCGATTCCTGTTTGTTATCGACAAAGGAGAGAGAACATGGACCAGCGGCTTGAGACCTTTTTGACCGTGTGCGCCACGATGAACTACCGCAAGGCGGCGGAGCAGCTGCATTTGACGCAGCCCGCCGTGACGAAACAACTTCAGGCGCTCGAAACGCTGTACGGCGTGCGCCTTTTTACCTACGACAGCCGAAAGCTCAGAAAAACGGCGCAGGGCGAAACGCTTGAGATCTACGCCATCAGCCAGCGCTATCAGGACGAGGAGCTGCGCCGCGCGCTCAAACGGCAGGAGAAGACGAGCCTTCGCATCGGCGCGACGAAGTCCATCGGCGACTATATCCTGCTGCCGCAGATCATCCGCTTTTTGAAAGAACCGGACAACGAGCTCTTTTTTACCGTCGACAATACGGCACACCTGCTCGCCCAGCTCGAGGGCGGGGAGCTCGACTTCGTCGTGCTCGAGGGCATTTTCGACAAGAGCCGGTACGAGAGCTTTCTGCTGCGCAACGAGCCCTACATCGGCATCTGCGCGAAAGATCACCCGTTTTCGGGCTGTGAGGTGCCGATGGATGAGCTCTTTTCCGAGCGGCTCATCCTGCGCGAGCCTGGCTCCGGCACGCGAAAGATTTTAGAGCGAGAGCTCATGCAGTGCGGCTACACGGTCGAGGCGTTTCGCGCGAATGTCTGCATCAGCAGCTTCAAGCTCATCCGGCATCTGGTGAGCGAGGGCTGCGGCGTGAGCTTCCTCTACGAGGCCGTCGTCAAGAATGATGCGCAGTTCGGGCATTTTTCCTGCCCGCCGCTCACGGGCGTGCACGAGCTGAACGTCGTGTGCCTCAAAAACACCAATGTGCCCGCGCTTGCGCGGCGGTTCCTTGATCTGTAAATTTGGACAATTCTGCCGATCTGCGCAAAAATGCGGGGAATTGAGCGATATGACTGCGGTTTATGGAATCAGTCAATGGAAAAATCCAACATTTTCCTGTAAAATAGAGCTTGGATAAGATAGGTGATGATCGCCGCACGATATTTTTGCTGCGCGGCGGCAAGCACGCGGTGCGCCGCGAAAAGGGAGAGCAGGAACATGAGCGATATCAACGGCAGCAAGCCCACGAATTTCCCTCTCGACGAGAGCAAACTGGATTTCAAAATACCACGCACGGACGCTCCGCGCGAAAACGTCCTCAAGCTCGGCAGCATGATCACGAACCGCATCGGCCTCAAGGCCACGGCGGACGACCCCGAGTACTGGGGCCTTGCCGGCGTGATGACCGACGAGATGGTCGACGTCGCGCTCAAAATGGGCGTGCGCAAGCCCAAGACGACCGAACAGTTGATGAAGCTCACCAAAATGGAGCGCGAGCCGCTCGAAAAGCTCCTCACGGAGATGGCATGGACGGGCATCATCGAGTACAACTGGGAGAACCTGGACGGCAAGAACCCCAAGCATGAAAAGCGTTGGGTGCTGCCGCTGTTCGTCCCCGGCAGTGCGGAATTTCTGAACATGCGCAAAAGCCAGATCGACGAGCATCCCGAGGTCGCGGCGTTCTTTGAGCGCATGACGATGCTCCCGCTCGAAAAGATTACGCCCATGGTGCCGCCGGGAGGCGCAGGCATCGGCATGCACGTTATCCCTGTGGAAAAGGCCATCGAGACGGAGAACGAGTCCGTTGACTTAGAGCACATCTCCTACTGGCTCAGCAAGTACGAGGGCAAGTACGCCAAGAGCATGTGCTCCTGCCGCGCTAGCCGCGCCAAGCTCGGCGAGGGCTGCGGCGATGACGCCGAAAGCTGGTGCATCGGTGTGGGCGACATGGCCGACTACATCGTCGAAACACAGCGCGGCGAATACATCACGAAGGACGAAGCGCTCGAAATTTTCAAAAAGGCCGAGGACAACGGCTTTGTCCACCAGATCACGAATATCGACGGTGAGCAGAAAATTTTCGGCATCTGCAACTGCAACGTCAATGTCTGCAACGCGCTGCGCACATCGCAGCTGTTCAACACGCCGAACCTGTCGCGCAGCGCGTATGTTGCGAGCGTCGAGAGCGAGAGCTGTGTCGCCTGCGGCCGCTGCGTCGAAAACTGCCCCGCGGGCGCGGTCAAGCTGGGACAGAAGCTCTGCACGAAGGACGGCTACATCGAATATCCCCGTCAGGAATTACCCGACGATGTCAAGTGGGGGCCGGAAAAGTGGAGCATCGACTACCGCGACAGGAACCGCATCAACTGCTACGATACCGGCACCTCGCCGTGCAAAACGGCTTGCCCAGCGCACATCGCGGTGCAGGGCTATCTGAAGCTTGCTGCGCAGGGCAAGTACCGCGAAGCGCTGCAGCTCATCAAGCGCGAAAATCCGTTCCCCGCGGTCTGCGGCCGCATCTGCAACCGCCGCTGCGAGGATGCCTGCACGCGCGGTACGGTCGATCAGGCCGTCGCCATTGACGAGGTCAAGCGCTTCATCGCCCAGCAGGACTTAAACGCGGAAACGCGCTTTGTGCCCGAAAAGGTCATTCCGAAGGTCGACGGCGAATTTTCCGAGAAGATCGCCGTCATCGGCGGCGGCCCCGCGGGCCTGTCGTGCGCATACTACCTCGCTGAAAAGGGCTACCGCCCGACGGTGTTTGAAAGGGAAGCACGTCCCGGCGGCATGCTGATGAACGGCATTCCGAGCTTCCGCCTTGAAAAAGACGTGGTGGAGGCAGAAATCGACATCTTGCTTGAACTCGGTGTCGAGTTCCGCTGCGGCGTGGAGATCGGAAAAGACGTGACCATCGCGCAGCTGCGCGAGCAGGGCTATCAGGGCTTCTATGTGGCCGTCGGCCTCCAGTCCGGCGGCAAGCTGAACATCCCCGGCGGCGACGCGGACGGCGTCATGGCGGGTATCGACTTTATGCGGCAGGTCAACCTGCATGAAAAGAAGACGCTTTCCGGTAAGGTCGTCGTCATCGGCGGCGGCAACATCGGCGCGGACGTTGCGCGCACGGCGGTGCGCTGCGGCGCGGAGAGCGTTGACCTCTACTGCTTAGAGGCTTACGACGATATGCCGATGGGCGAGGAAGACCGCAGCGAGTGCGAGCGCGACGGCATCACCGTCCACGCCGGCTGGGGCCAGACCGAGATCGTGGTGGAGGACGGCAAGTGCGCGGGCATCAGGTTCCGCAAGTGCACGCGCGTCAAGAACGACGAGGGCCGCTTCGCACCTGAGTTTGACGACAGTGTGAGCGAGCAGGCCGAGTGCACGACGGTTCTCTACTGCATCGGCCAGAAGGTCGACTGGCGTGAGCTGCTCACCGGCACCGCTGTTGAGTTCAACCCCAACGGCACGGTCAAGGCAGACCCCGTCACGTATCAGACGGCGGAAAAGGATATCTTCGTCGGCGGCGACGCCTATACGGGTCAGAAATTTGCCATCGACGCCATCGCTGCGGGCAAGGAGGGCGCGATCTCGCTGCACCGTTTTGTCCAGCACGCGACGCTGACGGTCGGCCGCAACCGCCGCCAGTTCATTGAGCTCGACAAGGAGAACGCTCTGATCCCCGTCAATTACGACACAACGCCGCGCCAGCGCATCGGCTATAACGAGGCGCTGCGCAGGACGTTTAGCGACGAGCGCGTCGCGTTCACCGAAGAGCAGATCAAAAAGGAGACCGCGCGCTGCCTTAGCTGCGGCGCGAGCATCGTCGACCCGAACAAGTGCATCGGCTGCGGCGTCTGCACGACGAAGTGCGCGTTCGACGCCATCCACCTGCACCGCGAGAGACCGGAGTGCAGCAAGATGTACGCCTGTGAGGACAAGATGAAGGCCATCCTGCCGTACATGATCAAGCGTGAGTTCAAGATCAAGCGTGCGGCGAGAAAGAGCAAGTAATGCACGAGCTGGGCATTGTCTTCCACGTCATCAAGAGCGTGGAAAAGATCGGAGAGGAAAACGGCCTGACGAACGTCGCGTCCGTGACGCTCGAGCTCGGCGAGGTGTCCGGTGCGATCCCGCACGAACTCGAAAGCTGCTGGAACTGGGCAGTCAAGAAGACCGAGCTTTTACCGGAGGCCGCGCTCAAGATCAAGACCATCCCCGCCGTTACGTACTGCGAGGGCTGCGGGCGCGACTATCCCACGGTGCAGTTTGGCCGCACCTGCCCGCACTGCGGCAGCGAAAAAACGTGGCTCAAGCAGGGTAGCGAGATCAACTTAAAGGAGATTGAGGCGATATGACAGAACCCTATAAGATCATCGAGGTGAAAGAGAGCGTCTTCGCCGACAACGACCGCGAGGCCGCACGCCTTCGCACGCAGCTCAAGCAGGACAGAACGTTTCTGCTGAACCTGATGTCCTCGCCGGGCAGCGGCAAGACGACGACGCTGCTGCGCACGCTTGAAGCGCTCAAGGATGAGCTGCGCATCGGCGTGATGGAGGCGGACATCGACTCCGACGTGGACGCAAAGACCATCGCGGACGCGGGCGTCAAGACCATCCAGCTCCACACGGGCGGCATGTGCCACCTCGATGCAAGCATGACGGAGCAGGGCCTCAAGGAGATCGGCACGAAGGACTTGGACCTCGTCGTGCTCGAAAACGTCGGCAACCTCGTCTGCCCCGCGGAGTTCGACACGGGCGCGGTCAAAAACGCGATGATCCTCTCCGTGCCGGAGGGACACGACAAGCCGCTCAAGTACCCGCTCATCTTCACTGTGTGCGACGCGCTCATCATCAACAAGATCGACGTGCTGCCGTATTTTGACTTCGACATGGAAAAGGTCGTCGAATACGCGCACATGCGCAACCCGAAGCTCAAGATATTCCCCCTCTCCGCCAAAACCGGCGAGAGCGTGGACGCTTGGTGCGACTGGCTGCGCGAGCAGGTGCGAGATTGGAACGAGTGAGAAAAGGAAAAGGGATGTACCGCATGGTACATCTCTTTTTTTGTTATGCGTCCAGCCGAAAGACCGACGGGTAAATTTGTCCGTCCCTGAACTCAAGCACGCCGTAGGTCGGGCGGCGGGGATCGCCAATCGAACCGGGATTCATCATCATCGGCCGCGACGCCGCGTCCACGAGCGGCACGTGCGTGTGGCCGAAGAGCAGAATGTCGGCGTTCATTTCGAGCGCGCGGTACTGCGCGCGGAGAAGTCCGGTCTTCACCCCTAACGTGTGCCCGTGCGCGATGAGCACGCGGTGATCGTCCAGAATCAGCACGCGCTCAAGCGCTTCAAAGCGCCCGAAATCGCAGTTGCCGGGGACCTGCTCGAGCGGCAGGCTGGGGAAAAGTTCACGCAGCTCCTCGACATCGCGCCAGCCGTCGCCAAGGTGGATGATGCCGTGCGGCTTTACGAGCTCTACCGCGCGCACCATGTTGTCGACATTGCCGTGCGAGTCGGATAGTACCAAGTATTTCATAGCGCTTACAGGAACTTGTCGAGCTCGCGCTCGACCTCATCCATCTTCTTGATCTGCGGCTTGTCGATGCGATAGCCGCCCTTGACGACCATGTCGAGCTCACGCAGCGCGCTCAAATTCTGAAGAGGGTTGCCGGAGCAGACGATCAGGTCGGCCTGCTTGTCCGCCTCAATGCTGCCGGTCAGATCGCCGATGCCCGCGAGCCGGGCATTGAGTTTCGTCGCGCTGTACAGCGCGAACGCAGGCGTCACGCCGCAGTATTTGACGAAATAGTGCAGCTCGCGCCACATGTCGTAATGCGTGATGTACGGGCAGCCGACGTCTGTACCGAGACCGACCGGCACGCCCGCGGCGAGGTTTGCCTTTGCGAGCGCGACGATGCCGTCGAAGACGATCTTGCCGTTTTCCTGCTGCTCATACGTCGCGTGCGAAATGCTGCGGTCGAAGAGCGCGTAGGGCAGGGCGGGGGAAATGGTCGAAATTTGGAACGCCTTGCGCTGCTTGAAGAGCGTGATCATTTCATCGCTTGGCTGCGCGCCGTGCTCGATGGAGTCGACGCCGTTTTGCAGCGCGGCCATCACGCCATCAGGGCTCTCAACGTGCGCCGCGACGATCATGCCGAGCGAATGTGCCTTGTCGCACGCGGCCTTGACAAGCTCGGGCTGCATGCGCAGCACGCCCGGCTCGCCCACGACTTCGGCGTCCAGCACGCCGCCGGTGATCATCAGCTTGATGAGATCGGGCTTTTCGGCGGCGATCTTTTCGACGAGCGCCGCGGCCTCTTCGGCGGAGTGCGCCTCGTAGGCGAGCGAACCCGCCATGTGCCCGCCGGGGACGGAGATCGCCATGTTCGACGCCAGCACGCGCGGGGCAAGAATTTTGCCCGCCGCGGCGAGGTCGCGAATTTTCGTGTCGTAATCGGCGACGCCGCCGACTGTGCGGATGGTCGTGACGCCGGAGAGCAGCTCGGTTTTGGCGTAGCCCTCGCACATGTTGACGCCGATCCTGTTCGTCAGCGCGCAGAAGGTGATGAGCTTGACGAGCTTTTTGGGGTCGCTCGCCTTCTTTTTCGGCTTGCCCGAGGCGGGCAGGTGCACGTGCATGTTGATGAGACCCGGCAGCACATATTTTCCGCCGAGGTCGACTGCCTCATAGCCTGCGGGGATATGCTGTGCGTCGACGATCTCATTGATTTTCTCGCCGTCGATGCAGACGGCCTTGCCCGTCTGCGGCTCCATGTGCTCAGAGCCGTCGAGAAGCACGCAGTTTGTCAATGCGTACTTTTTGTCGTTGTGGTACATCGGAGTGTGCGCCTTTCCTGTTATCGAATCTGGCCGCTGCCGGTGATGACGTATTTATAGGTGCTCAGCTCGTCGAGCCCCATCGGGCCGCGCGCGTGGAGCTTCTGCGTCGAAATGCCCATCTCGCAGCCGAGGCCGAACTCCCCGCCGTCGGTGAAGCGGGTGGAGACGTTGACGTACACCGCCGCGCTGTCGACCTCGTCGACAAAGCGGTCGGCCGCGGCTTGGTTCTCGGTCACGATGCAATCGCTGTGGTGCGTCGAGTGATGCTGGACATGCGCGATGGCCGCATCCAGATCATCTACGACCGCGACGGCGAGAATGTAATCGAGAAATTCCGTGTCGAAGTCGAGCTCCGTTGCCGCCGTGCCGGGAATGATCTCCGCCGCGGCTTCGTCGAGCCGCAGCTCGACGGGGACAAGGCCCGCTTCCCTACGCTTGTCGACAAGCGCGGCCTTGAGCTTGGGGAGAAATTCCTTTGCAATGTCGCGGTGGACAAGGCAGACCTCCTCCGCGTTGCAGACGGACGGGCGGCTCGTCTTGGCGTTTTCGATGATCTTTACCGCCATGTTGAGGTCAGCGTCCCTGTCGACGTACACATGGCAGATGCCCGTGCCGGTCTCGATGCAGGGAACGCTTGCATTTTCCACGCACGCGCGGATGAGCCCCTTGCCGCCGCGGGGGATCAGCAGGTCGACAAGGCCGTCCGCCGTCATCAATACCTGCGCGCTCGCATGCGTTGTATCCTCAACGATGTTGACAATGTCGGAATCGCCGCCGACGGACTCAACGCCCGCCTTGAGCGCCGTGACGATGGCGTGAGAGGAGCGATAGGCCTCCTTGCCGCTGCGCAGCATGCAGACGTTGCCGCTCTTGATGCACAGCGCCGCGGCGTCCGACGTGACGTTCGGGCGGCTCTCGTAGATGATGGCGACCAGACCGAGCGGCACCTGCCGCTTGGTGATGGTCATACCATTGGGGCGCTTGAACTGCGCGAGCGCGCGGCCCACGTGGTCGGGCAGCGCCGCGGCCTCGCGGATGCCCTCGGCCATCGCGTGGATGCGGCTCTCCGTCAGGGCGAGACGGTCGAGCATCACGTCGGAGATCGCGCCCTTCGCCGCCTCCATGTCCTTGGCATTTTCGCGCAGGATATCTTCGCTGTTGGCCTCAAGGCTCTCCGCCATCGCGAGCAGCAGCCGGTCCTTCTCCTCGGCGCTTGCGCTGCGGATGCTGCCCCAGGCAGCTTTTGTGCGTTCCAGAAGTTCGATCGTTGTCATGCTTCATCCCTCTTTGCCAAAAATCTTGTGCCCACGCGCTTGCCCGCGGCCACATCGTAGAGTACCTCGGGCGACTGGCCGTTGGCGATGACCATTTCGCAGCCTGCTGCCGTCGCCATCTGCGCGGCGCGGAGCTTGGTCGCCATGCCGCCGGTGCCGAGGTTCGACCCGCTGCCCCCGCCGAGCGAAATGATGTGCTCGTCGATCTTTTCCACCGTGTCGATGAGCTTCGCGTCGGGGTTCTTGCGCGGGTCTCCGTCGAAGAGCCCGTCGATGTCCGAAAGCAGAATGAGGAGGTCCGCCTGGATCGTCACGGCCACGATGGCAGAGAGCGTATCGTTGTCGCCGATGCCGAACTCCTCGGTGGAGATGGTGTCGTTCTCGTTGATGACCGGCAGCGCGCCGAGCTCTAAAAGCCGCGCGAGCGTGTTGTGGAAGTTCTGCTTGCGCACGCCGCCCTCTTCGATATCCGGTGCGGTGATGAGCAGCTGTGCCACGGTGTGGTTATACTCGGTGAAGAGCTTGTCGTAAATGTACATCAACTCGCACTGGCCGACAGCGGCGGAGGCCTGCTTCGTCGGCACGTCTTTCGGCCGTTCGCTCAGGTTGAGCTTGCCAAAGCCCATGGCGATGGCGCCAGAGGAGACGAGGATGATCTCGTGTCCCATATTTTTAAGGTCGCTTAAAACCTTGCACAGCTTTTCCATACGCTGGATGTTCAGCCGCCCCGTGGGGTGTGCCAGCGTGGATGTGCCGACCTTGACGACAATTCTCATATCGTGATCCCTCCGATCAAAGCGGGCGCGCGATGCGCGCGGACGCTGGAATTTGCCCATTATTATACCGCGCCGATTTGCATTTTGCACTCTTTTTTTGCAAATTTTGCGCCGTACTGACACAGTAAAGTGAAAAAGCACAGGAGCGCGAAAGCGCGCCTGTGCTTTTTTGTGAGATTCTGCTTAAAACGGCTTTTTCGCGACCTCTAAGATCACGTCGAGCATGCCTTGGATCTGCGGGGTGATGACCTTGTTGCGGTGATAAAGCACCTGCCGCCACTGGCTCATCTGACAGTCGGCCACAGGGATGATGGCAAGGTTGCCCTTGTGAATGCTCATCTTCGCCGTGTAGCGCGGCAGCACGGAGAGATACTCTGGATTCTCGCGGATGAGCTTGAGCGCGAGCGTGTCGCTCTCGAGCTCCAAAAACGGCTCGACACTTAGATCCTGACGGGCAAGCTCGCGGTCGAACTGGTCGCGGTAGGGGTTGCCGTGGTTCATCAGGATGAACGGGTGCGACACAAGGTCGGCAAGGTGCACATCATCGCGGGCAGAGAGCGGGTTTTCCGTGTTCGTCACGATGACGACGTCCTCCTGCGCTTCAAAGACTTTGACAAACTGCGTGTCGAAGATCTGCTCATCGAGCGTGTAGATGATGTCGAGCTCATTCTTGACGAGCATTTCGGTGATGGAGGCGATATTGCCCGCGTGCAGGCTGATCTGCACGTGCGGAAAACGCTCGTGGTAGAGCGGCACGATGTTAGAGAACGAGGCGGTGAGCAGCGAATTGAGCGTGCCGACGCGCACGGTGCCGCTCAGCTCGGAATCCGACGAGGCAAAGGCGCTGGCACGCGCGATGGCGCTCACCACGTCGCGCGCGTAGGAGACAAAGTCCTTGCCGTACTGCGTGATGGAGACCGTTTTGCCGATGCGGTCAAAGAGCTGCACGCCCAGCTCGCGCTCGAGCTGCTGGATCTGCACCGTGACGGCGGACTGGGAATAATCCAGAGCTTCCGCCGCACGGGAGAAGCTCTTGAGCTCCGTGACTTTTAAGAATGTGACCAGGTTGCGGACTTCCATGGCTGTCCTCCGATTCAAATTTGTAATACATTTTCAAAAATATATTAGTGGAAATATCTTAATTTGTCAATAGACGCATTATAAAAAATAATGAGTCGGGCGAAAAAGTCGGCCGTGGACACACGGCCGGCTTTTTATGAAGGGGATCAGTCCTTGTACTCGTGGTGCAGCAGCTCGTGCGCGCGCTCATTGAGACCCGCGGCATACATCGCGTCGAGGACGGGGTTGCGCTCGCTGCGCTTGAACATCGCGCTGCGGTCGATCTCGTACAGGCCGTGGGCGCGCTTGAGCTTGGTGCTCATCAGCGCGTAGGGCTGACCCGCGCCGCCGACGCAGCCGGTGCGGCAGGACATGACCTCGACCAGATCGACCTCGACCTCGCCGTTTTCGATTTGATCGAGCAGCTTTGCCGCGTTGGCAAGGCCGTGGGCCAGGGCGACGCGCACGTCGCGCCCGTTAACGGGGATGGTCACAAAGCGGACGGCCTCCGTGCCGCGAAGACCGCTGTGCTCGAGCATGCGCAGGACGTTTTTGCTCTTGTCGGGCAGGCAACAGCGGAGCACCGCCTCCGCCACGCCGCCGGAGGTGCCGAAGATCTCGGCCGCGCCGCTGCCCATGCCGAACGGCAGGTCGGGCGACTCCTTTTCGAGCATCTGGAAGCGGATGCCGGATTCCTTGATCATCTTGATGACCTCCTGCGTGGTCAGCACGAGGTCGACGTTCGGTACGCCGTCGCGGCGGAATTCCTCGCGTCCGGCCTCCATTTTCTTGGCTGTGCAGGGCATGATGGCGATATGGAAGGTCGTGCGGCCGTCGGCGGTGTCCTTTTCGCGGTACTTGTCCTTTAAGACCGTTGCGAACATTTGCATAGGCGAGAGTGCGGAGGACAGGTTCTTGATGAATTGCGGGCGCTCCTGCTCCACATAGCGCACCCAGGACGGGCAGCAGGATGTCATCAGCGGGAGATTTTCGCCTGTTTCCAGGCGGCGGAGGAATTCCTTCGATTCCTCGCGCACCGTGAGGTCCGCGCCGAAGATCGTATCGTAAATTTCGTCCGCGCCCATGATTTTGAGCGCCGTGACGAGCTTGTCGAGCACATTTTCGCCCGCGGGCAGACCATAGGCCTCACCGATGGCGACGCGCACGGCGGGCGCGATCTGGATGACGACGCGCTTTTGCGGGTCGTGCAGGGCACGCCACGCCGCGCCGATGTCGTTTTTGACGGTGATGGCGCCGGTCGTGCATACGGCGGCGCACTGGCCGCAGCTGACGCAGTGAGTGGTCGAGATGGGCTGGTCGTCGCCCGCCTCAATGTGCAGCCCGGGGCCGCGGCCGGCAAAGTGCAGGATGCTCATGCCCTGAACCTCCTTGCACACGCGCACGCAGTCGCCGCAGAGAATGCATTTGTTGAGGTCGAATGTGACCGCAGGGCTTGAAAAGTCCATCGGTACATGCTCGCGCGTATCCTTGAAGTGAACGTGATGGATGCCGAAGCGCACGGCCATCTCCTGCAGGCGGCAGGAGCGGTTTTTTTCGCAGGCGGTGCAGTCGCGGCAGTGCGAGGCAAGCATCAGCTCCAGTATCATGCGGCGGTATTTGAGAAGGCGCGATGTGTTGGTGCGGATGCGCATGCCGTTTTTCGGCTTGGTCGTGCAGGCGGCGTCGATCTTGCCGGTGTCCAGATCCTCGACCATACACATGCGGCACGCGCCGTAAACGGAAAGGTCGGAGTGGAAGCAGAAGTTCGGCATTTCCACGCCCGCCTTGCGGCAGACATCCATGATCGTGGGCTCGTCGTCGAACTCCACGCGGATGTTGTCGACATACATGATACCCTTAGCCATCGATCTCCACCTCCTGGATCGCATCAAAGGGGCAGGCCTCGATGCAGGTATAGCATTTGACGCATTTTTCCGGATCGATCACGAACGGCGACTTGATGACGCCCGTGATGGCCTCGGCGTGGCAGGAACGCGAGCACTTGCTGCATCCGCGGCAGATGCTCGGGTCGATCTCGAGGCGGATGCGGTTATAGGGAAGTCCACCCGGCTCGATCGGCTCGCGGTCAAGCTCGCAGAGCGCGCAGTCCCCGCGCAGGTGATCCTTGAATTCCTCGGGAAAGTATTTGATGGCCGTCTCCAGCGTGTGGTAGGAATTGCGGCCCAGATTGCAGAACGCCGTGATCGAGATCATCTCGCCAAGGTCGGTGAGCATATGAAAGTCCGACTCGCTGAGGCGGTAGTCCCGCATGGCCCAGAGCAGCTCGTTCATGCGCTTTGTGCCCTCGCGGCAGGGAACGCACTTGCCGCAGAACTCTGTCTGCGTGTACTGCATAAAGCGACACGCGACATCGACCATGCAGCGGTCCTCGTCGAGCACCGTGATGACGCTGTCGCCGCGGCGCACGCCGTAGGGCTTGAGCTTTTGAAAGTGCAGGGGCAGATCGAGATGCTCCTCGACGAGAAGGCCGCCGCTCGGGCCGCCGATCTGCACCGCCTTAAACTTTTTCCCATTCGGAATGCCGCCGCCGATCCCGTAGATCGCCTCTCGGATGGTGGTCGCCTCGTCGGGAATGTCTACATAGCCGGGGTTGGCGATGTCACCCTTGAGTAAAAAAATTCTTGCCATTTCTCTCTCCGTGTTTCGTTTTTTAAATTTCAAAAAATCTAATAGAATATATAGCACGAAAGACTCTAACACTGCGCCTTAAAATTGTAAAGGGATGCACTGATAAATTATTTGAATAGGAGAGCGGGCTATAAGCAAAAAACGGAGGAGACCGCCTATAATAAGGCGGTCTCCTCCGTTTCTTCTTCATCCAAAAGCTGCATGATCGACACTTCGAACGCCGTGCGTTCCTCACTGCCGCTTTCGAGCAGCTTGGTGTAGGTCCGGCTCTGCACGCGGCCCTCAAGCGCCAATCGCTCGCCGACGTCCATGCCCGCGATCTGCACGGCGGTCTGTCCCCAGGCGATGCAGGGTAAGTAGTCCGCGCGCCCGTAGTGGCGGTTGACTGCCAGAATGACATCGCAAATGCTGCGGCCGAGCGGCGTGCGCCGCAGCACGGGCTTTTTGCACAGCGCGCCCGAAAGCAGGATGCGGTTAAAGTACGAGCCGTCGCCCGACTCGATGCTCTGGGCGAACACGGTGATGACGAGCCGGTTGCCCTGCCCGCTCTTGTTGTTAAACGAGCGCAGCTGCCCGACGATGCGAAGGCTCTGTCCCTCATCCACAGGGCAGACGCGCAGCAGTGCCTCGCTCGCCACGATGACGGGCACGTCGTTCTGGCCTGACAGGCGCTCGACCCGCAGGGGAAATTTGTCGAACCGGCGGGTATGGTTCTCGTGCGAAAAGACGGGCTCGCCTGCGGCGACGCCCCACAGCTCCACATAGTTCTGGTTGCGCTCCATATCGTACACCTCAGCACAGTTTTGTTGGTGTATCCTATGAAAAAGAACGTGGAGATATGCCGTGCCGAGCACGAGGACAAAAAGAAAGAGCCGTCGAAAGACGGCTCTTTCTTTTTGTCATTCGCGTGAGCGATAAATTACATCTTGGAGATGATCTCGACCAGCTCTTCGCCGATGCGGCCCTGAGCCTCGACGGTCGCGGAGCCGATGTGCGGCGTGCAGGAGACCATCGGGTGGGAGTAGAGCGCAACGTTGGTCGCGGGCTCGTCGGCATAGACGTCCAGACCGGCGGCGCGGACCTTGCCGCTGTTGAGCGCGTCAAGAAGCGCAGCCTCGTCGACGTTGGTGCCGCGGGAGGTGTTGATGATGACGACGCCGTCCTTCATCTTGGCGATGCGCTCAGCGTTGATGAGAGCGCTGCCGTCGACAGCGGGAGCGTGGACGGAGATGAAGTCGGACTTGGCGAGCAGCTCGTCCATCTCAACATAGGGGATGCCGAGCTCTTCCTCGATGCCGGGGATGTGGAAGATATCGAACGCGATGACGTTCATGCCGATGGCCTTGGCCATCTTGCCGAGCTTCTGGCCGATGCGGCCGAAGCCGACGATACCGAGCGTCTTGCCGGTCAGCTCGATGCCCTTGCCGTAGGCCTTCTTCTCCCACTTGCCCTCGCGCATGGAGTGGCCGGCGATGGAGATGTAACGGGCGCAGGAGAACATGTGAGCCATAGCGAGCTCAGCAACGGACTCGGAGGGGGACTTCGGGGTGTTCTTCACCTCGATGCCGTTGTCCTTGGCGTACTGCACGTCGATGTTGTCGAGGCCGACACCGGCGCGGATGACGCACTTGAAGCGGCTGCCCTTGGCCTCGTCGATCTGCTTGGCGCGCAGCTTGGTCTTGGAGCGAATGATGGCGACATCAAAGTCGCGCAGGGCCTTGCCCAGCTCGTCGGGCTCGTAGAACTGCTCAACGAGCTCGTGACCCATCGCGCGAACCTTCTCGATCGCGCCCTTATCCATACCGTCGGTAACAAGAATACGCATTTTAACTTTCTCCTTGTAAATATTTTAATCGTTGACCCAGCCGCTCTTTAAGCGGCGGCACCAGTGAACGCTTCACCGGTGAGGGAGTATCTAAAAGGGGGATGTGATCCCCCTTTTAAAAAGCAATTACTTGGTGTGCTCGGCCTCAAACTTCTTCAGGAATTCGACGAGAGCCTGAGCGCCCTCAATGGGCATGGCGTTGTAAACGCTGGCGCGCAGACCGCCGACGCTCTTGTGGCCCTTGAGGTTATCGTAACCGGCAGCCTTGGTAGCGGCGACGACTTCGGCGTCGAGCTCGGCAGAATCGGTGACGAAGGGGATGTTCATGAGGGAACGGAACTCGGGCTCAACCGTGCCGTGGAACATCTTGGAGGAATCCAGGAAGTCATAGATGACCTTGGCCTTCTCGACGTTGCGCTTGTGCATCTCCTCGAGACCGCCGATGCTCTTGAGGTACTTGAACACCTTGCCGCAGCAGTAAATCGCCCAGCAGTTCGGGGTGTTGTACATGGAGTCGTTCTTGGCGTGGGTGTCATAGCGCATGTAGATGGGCATCTTGGGATCGAGATCCTCGCGGATGAGGTCCTCGCGGATGATGGCGATGACCATACCGGCAGGGCCGACGTTCTTCTGCACGCCCGCATAGATCATGCCGTAATCGCTGACGTTGCAGGGCTGGGAGAGGAACATGGAGCTCTGGTCGGAGACAAGGACGTGACCCTTGGTGTTGGGGAGCTGCTGCCAGGTCACACCGTGGATGGTCTCGTTCTCGCAGATGTAGACATAGTCGGCATCGTCGGGAATGTCGAGATCAGAGCAGTCGGGAATGTAGCTGTAGTTCTTGTCCTTGGAGGAAGCGGCGACGATGACCTCGCCGTACTTCTTGGCCTCGGCAATGGCCTTCTTGGACCATGCGCCGGTCTCGACGTAGACGGCCTTGCCGTTCTTCATCAGATTCCAAGGCACAGCCGCGAACTGCAGCGTAGCGCCGCCCTGAATGAACAGGACCTTGTAGTTGTCGGGAATGCCCATCAGGTCGCGCAGGTCAGCCTCGGCCTCGTCGATGATCTGCTGGAAAACCTTGGAGCGGTGGCTCATTTCCATGACGCACATGCCGCTGCCGCGGTAGTTCATCATCTCGTCACGGATTTCCTCCAGCACGGGCTCCGGCATCATAGCGGGACCGGCAGAGAAGTTGTAGGTGCGATTGTACTTCATTGTTGGTGTCCTCCTGATTGTCTTTTTTGAGCAATAGCAACAGAAATTGCATGATATGACAGCTACAGTATAGTCTATTGTGCGGGGATAATCAATAGAAAAAAGCAAACTTATCATTTATTTAAAAACAACTGTGCCGCGCTTTGAAAAACAAAAAGAAAATGCAGAAATTATTGACAAACGATAATTCTTCTGCTACGCTGACGATAGAAATTATCGCAAAACAATAATCCTGGAGGTGCGATATGAAACGTGACCGGATCAAGACCTTACTTTTGGCGGAGGCGCTCATCTGCGCGCTGCTTGCGCTCGCCCTGTGGCTTTTCGAGGGCGACGCCTTTTCTGTCGCCGGATTCCCCGGCAGCGCAGTGGGGCAGGGTTTGAGTGCGCTGGCCGCCTCGGGCCGCTTCGGCTTCGCGCTGGCGTTCACGCTGTACGCCGCGGTGATCCTGCTGCCGCTCTATGCGCTCGTGCACATCGGGGCGCGGCGGGAACTGAAGCCCGAGGACGCGCTGCTCGTGCTCATCGCGTTTGCCGCGGCCTGCGCGCTCTTTCCACACGGCTGGACCGCCTATTGGAGCACATCGGCGGAGGCGCTGTTCCCGCGCCTTGCTTGGCAGTGGCTCATTTTCGCGCTGCTCGCGGGCTGGGTCGTGCTGCGGCTGCTGCGCCGGTTTTCCGGCGGCGATACGCAGGAGCTCTTGAAGCTCTTCCGCGCGCTGCTTATCCTCGCGGCGGCGTACTTCATCTTCGAGGTCTGCTTTGCCGAATTTGCGGGACTGTTTTCCGCCGTCGACGCGCTCAAGGCGGGCAACAGCGCCTTTACAACCGATACGGTACTGCCTGTGGCAACGGACATAACGGGATCGAAGAGCCTTGTGTTCAGCTATGTTGTCCTCGCCCTGCGCTCTGCCGCGGAAGTCCTTCCTACGCTGCTCGCCGCGGCGACGGCGTACTTCGCCATCGGCCTTCTCGACACGATGGAAGACGGCGCATTTACGCAGGAGAGCGCCGCCTACGCGCCAAAGCTCGCCGAATGGTGCGTCAAGGTGCTCAAGCTCAGCGTGCTGTTTGCGCTCGCGGTCAACGTTTTACAGGCGGTTTGCGCGCCGCTCATCCTCAGCACCAGCATTTCCATCCGCCTACCGGTCCTCGAGCTGTGCTTCGTGCTGGCGGCGCTCCTCGGCGCGCGGCTCATCGCCTCGAACGTCGCCCTTGCGGCGGACAACGACCTCTTTATCTGAGGGTGCTGCCATGGCGATCACGGTACATTTGGACGAGGTGCTGAAAGCGCGCGGCATGACAAGCAAGGAACTTTGTGCCACCGTCGGCATCACGGAGGCGAATCTTTCCATTCTGCGCAGCGGCAAGGCTAAGGGCGTGCGCTTTGCGACGCTCAACCGCATCTGCTGCGCGCTCGAGTGCAATGTGGGCGACATTCTGCAATGCGACGGAGAATTGGAGGCAGAGCATGAAGAGTAAAACGAAAACGATACTGATTTTTGCTGCGATCCTCGCGGCGGTCTTTCTCATTGCCTTTCTCGACGGCGGCGCGGTGCAGTCCGCCGCGGACGAGGAGGAAGAGGGGATGCTGATCGGCGCTTTTGTTTCGGAAGAGGATCTCGACATCGACGATCTTGAGGTTACAGCAACGGGCAAGATTCAGTGGAAGCGGGGGCGGCTCTACGCCGAGCGGACGGAGGAGGGCTGGCGCTTTCCGGATCTTCCCGATGGCGGCGGAATCTTCAGCGTCCTGCCGATGGAGAGCGAGGATGCGAATGGCGAGACCGAAAGTCCGCTTTTGAACAGCGATTTTCCGGAAATCGTGTACATCGGAAGTCTCGGCAAGGCAGATGGCCGGTCGAATGTCAACAGAGAAAACGGCGTCAGCAAGACGGATATCGACCTCTCGGGCGAGGTCTACGCCTGCGGCGACAGACATGTGATCTTCAAATTCTATCCCATCTATCAGACCGACGACGGCCGCATTTACCTGACGCGCGGCAACAGCATGGGCATGTCCGGCGCGGACGGCGTCAGCGTGACCCACACGCTCACGAGCGATAAGACCGAAACGATCGGCGGCAAGTCCGAGCGCGTGAAGGTCAAAGTTGCCATCACCGCCGTCTCCCGCCCGACACCGACGAAGTTCACCGTCGCGCACATGGACGAAAACGACGATCTCTTGAAGCTCGAGGAGTTCGCGCCAGACGCGCTGCCCGAGTCTATCACTGCCGCGGACGGCGCGGCGTATCTCATCGGCACGAGCTATGGACAAGACGGGGACGGAGAGACGGCGGAATATGGCATTTGCAACCGTGACGGAAGGATTCAACCGCCTCTGGACACGTTTGCGTATCAGGACGGCAAACTCAAGGCGGTCAGCATTTGGGTCAACTGGGAGGAGGGAGCGGCATGAAACGCATCATTGCTTTTGCGCTGGCGCTTGCGGTGGTGTTCGGCATGAGCTTTGCGCTCTACAAGCCCGAGCGGATTGAAGCCGCGGCGCGGGAGACCATGGAGGACGAATGGGTCGGGTATTTCTTTGCCCTCGAGCCCTTCGACGGCAGGCGCTATGCGACAGAGACCGGCGATGATTACGACTTCGGCGTGCCCGGCGTGCCGGTGTTTGTGACCATCACAGCGTTTGAACCCGACGATCCGGATTACGAAGAGGGCTCTGAATTCAACTATTCCGTCGGTGCGGCGGTGTCCGACGAGGTCGTGGGCAGCGGAATGCACATCAAGGTCGACGACAACGGCAGCAGCTACGAGACGGGCGGCGAGATCTTCTATGCAAGCGGTGAATGGAAGCCGGTCAAACAGTGTTCCGTTTACCGCACAAGTGACGGAAAATATTACGCCGAATGGGATCGCACCGGCATGGGGCCCCGCGTCGGCGTGAGCAGGGAAGAAAGCGTCGAATGGAAAGTAAACGGCAGAACAGAGCGGCGCTCCATCAAAGTGAGCATCACGTTTGAGGAGCACACGGCGGCAGAATCGGTCGAATTTGTCTGGATGGACAGCGATAAGAACGTTCTGTCGCGCGCGGAATACGCCGCCGACGCTCTTCCCGAGACGCTGGCCGCACCCGAGCATGCGGCGCTTCTCGTCACGGCGATGCAGAGTGTGGACGGTACGACCGAGCGCTCGCTCTGCACACAGGACGATCTGTTCGCCAGAGCCTATGTGCCCTCGACGCTTTCCGGACTTCTGCGTGTCGTCGATGTGTCGCTCGACTGGTGAGAGAATGGGACTTAACCAATTCTTAATAAAGAATTCGCTAAGAAAATGATTGCAATACGCGGGCAAAGCGGGTAAGATGGAGTGAACTCAAAGAAAAGAGGAACTTGCCATGCGTCCCGACGGAACCCGAGTGAAAGAGGTGTCCACCATCGTTTCGGCACTGCCCTATGTCATGCCGCGGCGCTACGACGCGCAGAATTTCATCACCGAATACGCTGATATGGAGGTCCTGCGCCGCTACATTCAGGAAAAGCGCCGCGAAGGCGTCCGCATCCCGTATATGACGCTCATTCTGGCGGCATACTTCAAGGCGTATCAGGAAAATCCGAAGATCAACCGCTTCATCATGAACAGCAAGATCTATCAGCGCAACCACTTCTGTGTCAGCTTCGTCATCCTGAAAACGCGCGCCGACGGCCGCGCGGACGAGACGTCGATCAAGGTGTTCTTTGAGGACGGGGACGATATCTTCTCCATCAACCGCAAGATCGAGGAGGCGGTCGCGCAGAATCAGGTGGCCGCGCATAACAACAATACGGATAAATTCGCGAATTTTCTGTTCGCCATCCCCATCCTGCCGGGGCTTTTGTTCGGCCTTGTCAAGCTGATGGACCGCTGCGGCGTTTTACCGCGGAAGATCATTGATCTGAGCCCGTTCCACACGAGTCTTTTTATCACGAACCTTGCCTCCATCAACACGAATTCCATCTTCCACCACTGCTACGAGTTCGGCACGACGGGTGTGTTCGTCAGCATGGGCAAGCCTATTGCCAATTACAGGAGCGGGGAGTATAATAAAAAAATGATCCCGCTCTCCGTCGTGATGGATGAGCGCATCTGCACGGGACACGAGTACGCGCTGTTCTGGGCAAGCGTGCGCCGCTATCTCAAGCACCCCGAGCTGCTGGAGGGGAAGCCGACGGAGGAAAGCGCAGATCTCGCGGAGGACTGCGTTTGATCAGCAGCCACAAGCCGCAAAGCGCGGGATCTGCGCTTTGCGGCGTTTTCTACTTTTATATGTAGAAGAAAGGACAGGGAAGATTCCTTGATCGAACCAAAGTCTCAGGTAAAGAAATGCAGCGCCCACGCAGAAATTTTGCAGCAAAACGAGGAACGCACCGTCTACCGCCTCAGGGAGACGGACGGTGAGGTGCGCATCACGGCCTATCCCGTTTTCCCCGGCATCGAGCTTGCCTATCACGATGTGCACGCGCCGTCGTACCGTCTGGCAGAGCCGGGCGCGGCGGGACTCATCGAGATCCAGCACTGCCGCGAGGGGCGTGCGGAATACTGCTGCGGCGGCGAGCATTACTTTTTGGCCCCCGGAGACCTCTCCGTCGTGCGCCGCGCCGCCATCGAAGGGGAGGTGGAATTCCCCACGGGGCACTACCACGGCATCACCGTCACGCTCGACCCCGCCCTCGCACCTGACTGTTTGTCCTGCATTTTGCAGGATGTCGACGTCCGCCCCAGCGTGCTGGCGGAGAAGTTCTTCGCCGACTCGGAGTGCTTTGTCTCGCGTTCGTCGGCGCGCGTGGAGCACATCTTCTCTGAACTCTACGCCGTGCCCGCCGGCATCAGACGCGGCTACTTTAAGGTTAAGGTGCTTGAACTTCTGCTCTTTTTGAGTGCGCTCGACGTGGCGCATGAAAAGCACGGCTATACCGCCGCGCAGGTGCGCCTTGCGCGCACGGCGCGCGACGCGCTGCTTGCAAGCACGGAGGACGACGTCACGATCTCGGCGCTTGCACAGGAACTCGGTGCGTCGCCCTCGCAGCTCGCCGCGAGCTTTCGCGGCGTGTACGGCATGACGCCCGCAGCGTTTTTGCGCGCGCAGAAGATGCACAGTGCCGCGCAGCTCCTGCGCACGAGCGACCGCACGGTGCTCGATATCGCGGGGCAGTTCGGCTATGACAACGCCAGCAAGTTTGCCAAGGCCTTCCGCAGTGTGATCGGTGTGTCGCCGAGCGCGTACCGCGCGGGCGCGGACAGCGACAGCTGTGCGCCGACGGCGGAAAAGGCAGAATAAAATATTTTGGAGCCTCATCCGATCAATTTGGAGCGGATGGGGCTCTTCTTTTCGGGTATCCTAAGACACGTCAAGAGCGAGGACGCCGCTCCTAAAAGTTAGAGGAATCTAACTTCTGGGGGAGCCACCACCGAAACCAAAGGGGAGGGAAACGGGCATGTCTGAAGAGATCCTGGTGCGGCAGGGTGCGCCGACGTTGGCAGGTATCAAAACGGGCAGCCTCTTCCCTTGTCCTTGCGAAGATAAGGAAGCGCTCTTTGCGGACATCCGCCGCCTGAACCGTCTGCTTGTGCCAAAGGGCCTGTGTCTGCTGCCGATCCGTTTTCTGAAAGGACAGGTCCTTTTGTACCTGTACCGCCCCTCTGAGCTGCGTAGAGATTTGGAGAACGAACAGGCGGCCGAGATCCTGCACCACGCGGGCTACAATAGCGGCCACTGCGGACGCTGCATCGCAAACCTCATCCGCCGATTCCGCGAGGGCGGCGAATTCCCCCATGAGGTCGGGCTTTTCCTCTCGTATCCGCCGGAGGACGTCAAGGGCTTCATCGACCACCGCGCCTGCAACTTCAAATGCGCGGGGCTGTGGAAGGTCTACGGCGATGAGAAGAAGGCGCGCGAGCTGTTCGCCCGCTTCAAAAAATGCACGGAGATCTACTGCGCACTCTGGGAGGCCGGCTCGGGCATCGAGCAGCTTGCCGTGGCAGTGTGATAGATACTGATTTATGAAAGGAACATACTAATATGAAAAAGACTGCTGTTGTTTATTGGAGCGGCACGGGCAACACCGAGGCCATGGCCAAGGCCGTCGCTGAGGGCATGGAGAGCGCGGGCGCGCAGGTCACGATGTTGACCCCTGACCAGGTCAAGGCCAGCGAGTTGAGCGCTTACGACGCGATCGCCTTCGGCTGCCCCGCCATGGGCAGCGAAGTGCTCGAGGAGATGGAGTTCCAGCCCATGTTTGACGAGGTCAAGCGCAGCCTTGGCGGCAAGAGCGCCGCGCTGTTCGGCTCCTACGGCTGGGGCGACGGCGAGTGGATGCGCGGCTGGGAAAAGGACTGCGATGATTCCGGCATCCGCCTTGTGTGCGAGAGCGTGACCTGCTGCGAAGCGCCTGATGACGCCGCGCTGGACGCCTGCCGCGCGCTGGGCAAGGAGCTTGCAAAGTGAGGATTCCTCTGTGGACGAAAAGCGCGCGATGAGGAAGCTCAGGCGGAAAGCACCTGTGCTCGTTGCGCTTGCGGTCATCCTGCTGAGTCTTGCCATCGGCGGATGTCTGCCTTTTTGAAAACACGATGCGATGGAAGGCCGCGTACGGGGAGTGCGCGGCCTTCCGATTTTTATTTGCGCTGCCGAAACGGCAGATTTTTACTGATAAGTATTAGCATAACTTATAGATATGTAGATTATTATCAAAAAACTGATAAATAGGGCGAAGCCTTTCTCTCTTTTGCCGCATGGACGAAAAGAACCCTCTGTGATACCATATTGCTTGTCAAGTTGAGCTCTTTGTAACTGACGGAAACGTGGGTCACCACAGGGGAGCAGAGAGCGTTTCTTGCTGAAATTCAGCAGCCGACCGTCTGGGCACTTCAACTGCACATCGAGGCAGTGGAGCGCCCATTTTGCTTTTAAGGAGGCAGAACTATGCGAAAGGTAGCCGTTATTATGGGCAGCACGAGCGACCTGCCCGTCGCCGAGAAGGCGATCCAGACGCTCAAGGAATATGGGATCGAGACCGAGGTCCGCGTGTTATCCGCCCACCGGTGCCCGAACGAGGCAAGAGAATTTGCAGCGTCGGCACGGGAGAGCGGATTTTCTTGTATCATCGCGCTCGCGGGCATGGCCGCGCACTTGGCCGGCGCGATGGCCGCGAATACGACGCTTCCCGTCATCGGCGTGCCGTGCAGCGGCGCGAAGCTCGACGGCATGGACGCGCTGCTCTCGACCGTCCAGATGCCGAGCGGCATCCCCGTTGCCACCGTCGCTATCGACGGGGCGAAAAACGCCGCCATCCTTGCCGTCCAGATCATGGCTGTGAGCGACGAGGGTCTCGCCCACAAGCTCCAGGCCGCACGTGACGAGGGCACCGCCGCTGTCTTGAAGGCGGACGAAGAGCTTCGCGAGCGCTACAAAAACTGAGAAACCATTCATATCAATCAACAAAAATATAAAATAAAAGGAGAACAGTCATCATGGAAAAGAAAGAACAGCTCTACGAAGGCAAGGCCAAGAAGGTTTACGCCACCGAAGATCCCAACCTCGTCATCGTTTCCTACAAGGACGACGCCACCGCCTTTGACGGCGCAAAGAAGGGTACCATCGTCGGCAAGGGCGTCATCAACAACCAGATGACCAACCGTCTGATGGCCAAGATGGAAAAGACCGGCATCCCGACCCACTTTGTTGAAGAGCTCAGCGAGCGCGACACGCTCGTCAAGAAGGTCTCCATCGTCCCGCTGGAGGTCATCATCCGCAACATCTCCGCCGGTCATTTTGCCTCCCGCTACGGCGTGGAGGAGGGTATCGTCTTCTCCGAGCCCACGATCGAGTTCTCCTACAAGAACGACGATCTGCATGACCCCCTGATGAACGCCTATCACGCCGTTGCCCTCAAGCTCGCGACCTGGGAGGAAATCGAGCTCATCAAGAAGTATGCCTTCGCCGTCAACGACACGCTCAAGGCATTTTGGAGCGAGTGCGGCGTCACGCTCGTCGACTTTAAGCTCGAGTTCGGCAAGACCGTCGACGGCCAGATCGTTCTCGCCGACGAGATCAGCCCCGACACCTGCCGCCTGTGGGACAGCAAGACGAACGAAAAGCTCGACAAGGACCGCTTCCGCCGCGACCTCGGCGGCGTGGAAGACGCCTACGCCGAAGTCATGAAGCGCCTGATGGCCCACGACGCACAGTAAGATCAAATATGACAGAGAATCACAACATCATCCCGGCGCGCCACATTCACGAAGAATGCGGCGTGTTCGGCATCTTTACGCCTCAGGAGGCGGACGTCGCGTCCTATGCCTACTACGCGCTCTACTCCCTCCAGCACCGCGGACAGGAGAGCGCGGGTATCGTCGTCAACGACGACGGCCTGTTCCGCTCGCTGCGCGACACTGGCCTTGTGAGCGAGGTCTTCCCGCCCGAGCAGCTCAAATCGCTCGGCAAGGGTACTATCGCCGTCGGCCATGTGCGCTACGGCACGACCGGCAGCGACAACAAGCGCAACGTCCAGCCCATTTTAGTGAACCACTTCAAGGGCCGCATGGCGCTCGCGCACAACGGCAACCTGACGAACTCCCGCGAGCTGAGGCAGGAGCTTGAAAGCCGCGGCTCCATCTTCCAGACCACGACCGACAGCGAGGTCATCGCCTATATCATCGTGCAGGAGAGACTCAACCGCGGCTCCATCGAAGAGGCTGTCTCCGCTGCGATGGACCGCATCGAGGGCGCGTATTCCCTCGTCCTCTCCTCGCCGACGAAGCTCATTGCCGCGCGCGACCCCCACGGCTTCCGTCCCCTCTGCATGGGGCATCTGAAGGACGGCTCTGTTGTCTTCGCGTCTGAATCCTGCGCGCTCGACGCCATCGGCGCCGAGTTTGAGCGCGACATCCGCCCCGGCGAGATCGTTGTCGTCGACACGGCCGGCGTTCGCTCCGACACGAGCCACTGCGGCAAAGCGCCGAAGAAGCTTTGCGTCTTCGAGTTCATCTACTTCGCCCGCCCTGACTCCGTCATCGACGGCAGCAGCGTCCACGTCGCACGCCAGCGCGCAGGCGCGTTCCTCGCGCTCGAGCATCCCGTGCAGGCGGATGTCGTCATCGGCGTGCCGGATTCCGGCCTTGATGCAGCCCTCGGTTACGCGCGCCAGAGCGGCATCCCCTACGGCATCGGCTTTATCAAAAATAAGTACATCGGCCGCACGTTCATCTCGCCCACGCAGACGATGCGCGAAAACGAGGTCAACATCAAGCTCAACCCCATCCGCTCCGTGGTCGAGGGCAAGCGCGTCGTGCTGATCGACGACTCCATCGTCCGCGGCACGACCTGCCGCCGCACGATCGACCTATTGTGGAAGGCGGGCGCGAAGGAGATCCACATGCGCGTCAGCGCGCCGCCGTTTGTCTCCGAGTGCTACTACGGCACGGACATCGACGACAAGAACAACCTCATCGCCACGCACCACACGGTCGATGAGATCGCGAAGATCATCGGCGTCAACTCGCTCGGCTACTTAAGCATCGAGGACGTCGTCAAGCTCGCCGACAACACCGAAAACGGCTTCTGCACGGCCTGCTTCGGCGGCGGCTATCCCACCTCTATCCCGAAAGACGGCGGCAAGGACCGCTTTGAGTGCAAAATCAGTGAAGGGGAGAAAAAGAAGAATGCGTAGTTTTTCCGAGAGCTACCGTGACGCCGGCGTGAATATCGAGGCCGGCTACGAGGGCGTCAAGCTGATGAAAAAGCACGTCCAGCGCACCATGATCCCAGGCGTTGTGTCCGATATCGGCGGCTTTGGCGGCCTGTTCGCACCCGATCTCACCGGTATGAGCGAGCCCGTGCTCGTCTCGGGCACGGACGGCGTGGGCACGAAGCAGCGCATCGCGCAGCTGATGAACAAGCACGACTCCGTCGGCATCGACTGCGTTGCCATGTGCGTCAACGACATCATCTGCTGCGGTGCAAAGCCCATCTTCTTCCTCGACTACATCGCCATCGGCAAGAACGAGCCGGAGAAGGTCGCGACGCTCGTTTCCGGCGTGGCCGAGGGCTGCGTGCAGTCCGGCTGCGCGCTCATCGGCGGCGAGACCGCCGAACACCCTGGCACCATGTCTGCCGACGACTACGACCTTGCGGGCTTCGCCGTCGGCATTGTCGACCGCGCGAAGATCATCGACCACGACCGCATGCGTCCGGGCGACGTTGTGATCGCGCTTACCTCAAGTGGTATCCACTCCAACGGCTATTCCCTCGTGCGCAAGGTCTTCAACGTTGAGCACGCGGACCTCGGCGCATATGTCGACGAGCTCGGCTGCACGCTGGGCGAAGAACTGCTGCGCCCGACGAAGATCTACGTGAAGCCCGTTCTCGCCGCGATGGACGTGGCCGACGTCCACGGCGTCAGCCACATCACAGGCGGCGGCTTCTACGAAAATATCCCCCGCTGCATCCCCGACGGCCTGTGCGCGAAGATCGACAAGTCCTCTCTCCGCACGCCGCCGATCTTCTCAATGCTCCAGCGCATGGGCAGCATCCCCGAGCACGACATGTTCAACACCTACAACATGGGCGTCGGCATGACGATGATCGTCGCCAAAGATGACGCCGACAAGGCGCTTGCCGCCCTCAAGGAAAACGGCCAGGACGCCTACGTGATCGGCGAGGTCGTGAGCGGGGAAGAGAAGGTCGCACTATGCTGAAAAGCGCGCGCATCGCGGTGTTCGTCTCGGGCGGCGGCACGAATTTACAAGCCTTGCTCGACGCGCAGAGAGACGGCAAAATTCCACACGGCGAGATCGCGCTCGTCATTTCCTCTCAGGCATGCGCCTACGCGCTCGAACGCGCGGAAAAGGCGAACGTCCCCGCACACACCGTGCCGTCGAGCCTCATCCAGCACGACTTTGAGGCGGCGATCGAGCTTCTGCTCGAGCAGTACAAGATCGACGTTATCGTCCTCGCGGGCTTTTTGAGCATCCTGAGCGAGAAGTTCACGAAAAAGTGGCCGCGCCGCATTCTGAATATCCATCCGTCGCTGATCCCGTCGTTCTGCGGCAGGGGCATGTACGGCTTAAAGGTGCACGAGGCTGCGCTCGCGCGCGGCGTGAAGGTCACGGGCGCGACGGTGCACTTTGTCAACGAAATTCCCGACGGCGGCGAGATCATCCTGCAAAAAGCGGTCGAGATCGAAGCGGGCGACACGCCCGAGACCTTGCAGCGCCGCGTGATGGAGCAGGCCGAATGGAAGCTCCTGCCGCGCGCGACGGAGCTTGTCTGCCGCGCCATCACAGAAGAGGAGAACTGAAATGGTCGACTTTTTGCACTTTCTGAAAAATACGTCTTATCCCGGCCGCGGCATTTTAGTCGGCAAGGACCGCGTCTATTATTTCATCATGGGCCGCAGCGAGAACAGCCGCAACCGCGTCTTTGTCAAGACCGACGACGGCATCCGCACCGAGGCCTTTGACCCCGCCAAGCTCGCCGACCCGAGCCTCATCATCTATCACCCCGTCCGCACGATGGGCAGCGACCTCGTTGTGACGAACGGCGACCAGACCGATACGATCTGCGAGCACGGCGACTTCCGCCGCGGCCTGATGACGCGCGAGTACGAGCCCGACGAGCCGAACTGGACGCCGCGTATTTCCGCCATCGTGCATGAGGACGGCTCGTTCGAGATGTCCATCCTCAAGCATAACAACGGCCGGTGCCTGCGCGAGTTCTTCTTCTACGAGGGCTGCGACGCGGACAAGGCCTACTTCATCAGCACCTATCAGGGCGACGGTACGCCGCTGCCGACATTTGCGGGCGAGCCGATGGAGGTGAGCGTCCCCAGCCCCGAAGAGGTCTGGGACGCGCTCAACGCGGACAACAAGGTGTCCCTTTACGCGAACGTGAACGGCGAAGTCAAGCTGTTCAACAAGAATTTAGGCGATTGAGGAGAACGATATGAACGAGCTCGAACTCAAATATGGCTGCAACCCCAACCAGAAGCCTGCGCGCGTCTTTATGAAAGACGGCGGCGACCTGCCGTTCACCGTGCTGAACGGCAAGCCGGGCTACATCAATCTGCTCGATGCCTTCAACTCCTTCCAGCTCGTGCGCGAGCTTAAGGAGGCCACGGGCCTGCCCGCCGCGGCGAGCTTCAAGCACGTCTCTCCCGCGGGAGCGGCGCTCGGCCTGCCGCTCGACGAGGTGGACAAGCAGATTTACTTTGTTGAGCCTGACGAGGCCCTTTCGCCCATCGCCTGCGCCTACATCCGCGCCCGCGGCGCGGACCGCCTCTGCTCCTATGGTGACTGGGCGGCGCTCTCCGACGAGTGCGACGCCGCGACGGCGGAATATCTGAAAGGCGAGGTCTCCGACGGCATCATCGCCCCCTCGTTCAGCGAGGAGGCGCTTGCCATCCTAAAGACGAAAAAGGGCGGCAAGTACAACATCGTGCAGATGGATCCCGCCTACATTCCCGCACCGCAGGAGCAGAAGGACGTCTTCGGCGTCACGTTCGAGCAGGGCCGCAACAACTGCAAGATCGACGAGTCGCTGCTTGCGAACATCGTCACCGAAAATAAGAATCTTCCCGATGACGCGAAGCGCGACATGATCGTTTCGCTCATTACGCTCAAATACACGCAGTCGAACTCCGTCTGCTACGCCAAGGACGGCCAGACCATCGGCGTCGGCGCCGGCCAGCAGAGCCGCATCCACTGTACGCGCCTTGCCGGCAGCAAGGCGGACAACTGGTATCTCCGCCGCCACCCGAAGGTGCTTGCGCTGCCGTTTGTGGACGGTATCCGCCGCCCTGACCGCGACAACGCCATTGATGTTTATATTTCCGACGAATGTGACGATGTTTTGGCCGACGGTGCATGGCAGCGCGTCTTCAAGGAGCGCCCCGAGCCGCTGACGGTGCAGGAGCGCAAGGATTGGGTCGCCCGCCAGAGCGGCGTGACCGTCGGCTCCGACGCGTTCTTCCCGTTCGGCGACAATGTTGAGCGCGCGAGAAAGAGCGGCGTCACCTACATCGCGGAACCCGGCGGCTCGATCCGCGACGACAACGTCATCGAGACCGCGAATAAATACGGCATCACCATGGCCTTTACCGGACAGAGATTGTTCCATCACTAAAAGGAGGAACGAAACGAATGAAACTCATGGTCATCGGCGGCGGAGGCCGCGAACACGCCATTATCAAGAAGTTAAAAGAAAATCCCGCAGTTGAGGAAATTTACTGCCTGCCCGGTAACGGCGGCATCGCCGCCGACGCGGTCTGCGTGCCGGAGATCGGCGCAAAGGACATCCCCGCGCAGGTCGAATTTGCGAAAGTGCACCGGATCGACTACGCCGTCGTCGCGCCGGACGATCCCCTCGCCCTCGGCGCGGTGGACGCGCTGACCGAGGCGGGCATCCCGTGCTTCGGCCCCGACAAAAAGGCCGCCGTCATCGAGGCGAGCAAGGCATTTTCCAAGGATCTGATGAAAAAATACGGCATCCCCACGGCGAAGTACGAGCTCTTCACCGACGCGGACGCCGCCTGCGCCTATATTGATTCTCAGGGCGCGCCCATCGTCGTCAAGGCCGACGGTCTGGCGCTCGGCAAGGGCGTCGTCGTTGCGCAGACGGTGGAGGAAGCAAAGGCCGCCGTTCGCTCCATGATCGAGGACAAGGCCTTCGGTCAGAGCGGCGCGCGCGTTGTCATCGAGGAGTTCATGGAGGGGCCCGAGGTCTCCGTTCTGAGCTTTACCGACGGCGAAACCGTTGTTCCCATGGTGTCTTCCATGGATCACAAGTGCGCGCTGGACGGCGACAAGGGCCCGAACACCGGCGGCATGGGCACGATCGCCCCAAATCCCTGCTACACGGAAAAGATCGCGGACGAGTGCATGCAGACGATCTTCCTGCCCACGATCCGCGCGATGAAGGCCGAGGGCCGCCCCTTCAAGGGCTGCCTGTACTTCGGCCTGATGCTCACAAAGGACGGCCCGAAGGTCGTGGAGTACAACTGCCGCTTCGGCGATCCCGAGACGCAGGTCGTGCTGCCGCTTCTCAAATCCGATCTGCTCACGGTCATGCAGGCCACGACGAACGGTACGCTCAAGGACGTCCCCGTCGAATTTTCGGCCGATTCCGCCTGCTGCGTCGTCCTCGCCTCGAACGGGTACCCCAAGAAGTACGAGAGCGGCTTCCCCATCACGATGAGCGAAGAGGCCGCTGCGCACACCTACGTCGCGGGCGCGAAGAAAGACGGAGACAGGCTCCTGACCGCGGGCGGCCGCGTGCTCGGCGTTACTGCCGTCGCCCCCACGCTGGAAGAAGCCGTGAAGGAGGCCTACCGCTTATCGTCCGAGGTCGATTTTGCCAACAAATACTGCCGCAGCGACATTGGCCGCCGAGCCCTCGCCGCGCAAAAGGAGAGAGAGTAAATGGTCTATCGCGTCTGTGTTGAAAAAAAGCCCGGCCTTGCGCCCGAGTGCGCGAGCCTTCTTTCCGACTGCCGCTCGTTTCTGGACCTCAAGAGTCTTGAAAATGTGCGCATTTGGAACCGCTACGACGTCGAGGGCATCGACGAGACTCTGTTTGCCTATGCAACAAACACCGTTTTCTCCGAGCCGCAGCTCGACCTGACGAGCGGGGAGATCGACGCGAGCGGCGCTGCCGTCGTCTTCGCTGTCGAGCCGCTGCCCGGTCAGTTCGACCAGCGCGCGGACAGCGCGGCGCAGTGCATCCAGCTCCTCAGCCAGGGCGAGCGCCCGCGCATCCGCACGGCGAAGGTCTACGCGCTCTACGGCACGCTCTCTGAAAAGGACGTCGAGGCCGTCAAGCACCACGTTATCAACCCCGTCGAGAGCCGCGAGGCCTCGCTTGCAAAGCCCGAGACGCTCGAAGAGAACCTCTCCGAGCCCAAGAGCGTCGCATCGGTCGACGGCTTTACCGGGATGGATGAATCGGCGCTCTCGGCGCTTCTTTCGTCCATGGGCCTTGCGATGGACTTAGACGACCTCAAGACCTTGCAGGCCTATTTCCGCGACGAAGAGCACCGCGACCCCACCGTGACCGAGGTGCGCGTCGTCGACACCTACTGGTCCGATCACTGCCGCCACACGACGTTCTCTACGCATTTGGACGAGGTCAGCATCGAGGATCCCGCCGTCAAGGATGCGTATGACCGCTACCTCGCCGCGCGCGAGGAGGTCTACGGCATCGAGAAGGCCGCCAAGCGCCCCCAGACGCTCATGGACATCGCGACCATCGGCACCAAGACGCTCAAGAAACGCGGCCTTCTCCCCGAGCTCGACGAGAGCGAGGAGATCAACGCCTGCTCTATCCACGTTCCCGCCAAGGTGAACGGCGAGGAGCAGGACTGGCTGCTGATGTTCAAAAACGAGACCCACAACCACCCCACCGAAATTGAACCCTTCGGCGGCGCGGCCACCTGCATCGGAGGCTGCATCCGCGACCCGCTCTCCGGCCGCGCTTATGTCCATCAGGCGATGCGCGTCACCGGCGGCGGCGACCCGCGAAAGACGCTCGCGGAGACGTTTCCCGGAAAGCTCCCCCAGCGCAAGCTGGCGCAGACCGCGGCGGCGGGATATTCGTCCTACGGCAATCAGATCGGCCTTGCCACGGGCCATGTCGCCGAGCTCTACCACGAGGGCTACATTGCCAAACGCCTTGAGTGCGGCGCGGTCGTCGCCGCGGCGCCCGCCAAGAACGTTGTGCGCGAGCGTCCCGCCCCGGGCGACGTCGTTATCTTGCTCGGCGGCCGCACGGGCCGTGACGGCATCGGCGGCGCGACCGGTTCGTCGAAGAGCCACGATATGAAGTCCCTCACCACCATGGCGAGCGAGGTCCAGAAGGGCAACGCGCCCGAAGAGCGCAAGATCCAGCGCTTGTTCCGAAACGGCGAGGTCACCCGCCTCATCAAGCGCTGCAACGACTTCGGCGCGGGCGGTGTGTCTGTCGCCATCGGCGAGCTGGCCGACGGCCTCGAGATCGAGCTCGACGCCGTGCGCAAGAAGTATGAGGGCCTCGACGGTACCGAGCTTGCGATCTCCGAATCGCAGGAGCGCATGGCCGTCGTCGTCGCGCCGGAGGATGAGGCGAAGTTCATCGCCGCCGCGCAGGCCGAAAACCTGGAGGCCTACCGCGTGGCCGTCGTGACTGAGAGCCCCCGCATGGTCATGCACTGGCGCGGCCAGACGGTCGCCGACCTTTCGCGCGCCTTCCTCGACACGAACGGCGCAGTCAAGCACGCAAGCATTCGCGTGGAAGCGGGAAAGAAGCAGACGGAGTCCGCTTGCGCGCCGTGCACGCTGCGCGATATGGCGGGCAGCCTCAAGAGCGCGTCCCGCCGCGGCCTTACCGAGCGCTTCGACTCCACCGTCGGTGCGTTCTCGCTGCTCATGCCCTTTGGCGGCAAGACGCAACGCAGCCCCTCGCAGGCGATGGCGGCGCTGCTGCCGGTGCTGCCGGGTAGCAAGACCGAGCAGGGCAGCGTGATGGCCTGGGGCTGCGACCCCGACGCACTGAGCGCCGATCCTTACACGGGCGCGCACAGCGCGGTCTACACCTCGGTTGCTAAGATCGTCGCCGCGGGCGCCGATTATCACAAGGCATATCTCACCTTACAGGAATTTTTTGAAAAGCTCCGCAATGAGCCCGTGCGCTGGGGCAAGCCTTTTGCCGCGCTCCTCGGTGCGCTGGACGCGCAGCTTGAGCTCGGCGCCGCCGCCATCGGCGGTAAGGACTCGATGTCCGGCACGTTCTTAGACCACGACGTCCCGCCGACGCTCATCTCCTTTGCCGTCGCACCGGTGCTTGCAAGCGAGATCGTGACGACCGACTTCAAGAAAGCCGGCCACGGCGTGTACCTCTTCTCCGGCGAAACGGCGGAGGAGCAGAAGTCTGCGTGGGAGCGCTTCACCGCGCTCGCCCGCGCGGGCAAGGCCGCAAGCGCATGGGCCGTTGAAAACGGCCTTGCCGAGGCGGTGATGAAGATGTCGCTCGGCAACGAGGTCGGCTTTGCCGCGGCTTCGACCGCTCTCGACTGGTACCGGCCCATGCCCGGCGCGATCGTCGCCGAGCTCACCGAGGAAATTCCCGACGCCGTCTGCATCGGCATCACGACGGCGGAGAAGACGATCACCATCGGCAATGACGAGGCGAGCATTTCTGAGCTGCTGGCCCTGAACGATTCCGTGCTCGAATCGGTCTACCCGACGAAGACGCAGGATGCCGGCACGGTCGAGTGCTTTACCTATGAAACGGAAAAACGCGCCGCGCCCGCCGTCAAGACCGCGCGTCCGAAGGCGCTGATCCCTGTCTTCCCCGGCACAAACTGCGAGTACGACACCCAGCGCGCCTTGCTCGAAGCAGGCGCGGACGCCGAGCAGTTCATCATCCGCAACTTAACGAGCGCCGACGTTGCTGACAGCGTCGAGCGCTTTGCCAAGGCCGTCAAGGATAGCCAGATCATCGTCATCCCCGGCGGCTTCTCCGGCGGCGACGAGCCCGACGGCAGTGCCAAGCTCATCACGGCGTTCTTCCGCAACGCCGCGGTCAAGGAGCAGGTCACGGACCTCCTCGAAAAGCGCGACGGTCTGATGCTCGGCGTGTGCAACGGCTTCCAGGCGCTCATCAAGCTCGGCCTCGTTCCCTATGGCAAGATCATGGACACCGACGCTGATTTCCCGACGCTGACCTACAACGTCATCGGCCGCCACCAGTCCCGTCTGGTCCGCACGCGCGTGTGCTCCAACAAGTCCCCCTGGCTTGCGGGTACGAAGGTCGGCGACATTTACACCGTGCCCATTTCGCACGGCGAGGGCCGCTTCCTCGCATCCGAAGAGCTTGTGAAGAAGCTCGCCGAAAACGGCCAGATCGCCACGCAGTACGTAGACCTTGACGGGTATGCTACAATGGATGCAGCATTCAACCCCAACGGCTCGATCTGTGCCATCGAGGGTATCACCTCGCCCGATGGCCGTGTATTCGGCAAGATGGGGCACACCGAGCGCATCGGCAAGGAGCTTTACCGCAACGTTCCCGGACAGTATGAGATGGAGCTGTTCACCTCTGCCGTGCGCTATTTCAAGTAATTAAAGAAGAGAGGAGCAGACCCAATGGCTTATTATTATCCCGAACCGTCTCACACGTTCAGCGAATATCTGCTCGTCCCCGGTTACACGTCCGAGGACTGCATTCCTGACAACGTCTCGCTCAAAACGCCCCTCGTGCGCTACCGCAAGGGGCAGGAGGAGTGCCCCATCAGCCTGAATATCCCGATGGTCTCGGCCATCATGCAGTCGGTGTCGAACGACACGCTGGCCATCGCGCTGGCCAAAGAGGGCGGCCTTTCGTTCATCTTCGGTTCCCAGTCCATCGAGAGCGAGGCCGAGATGGTGCGCCGCGTGAAAAGCAATAAGGCGGGCTTTGTGCCGTCAGCCTCGAACCTGACAAGCGAGCACACGCTGGCCGATGTTTTGGCCCTCAAGGAGAAAAACGGCTTCTCGACCGTCGCCATCACCGAGGACGCAACGCCCAACGGCAAGCTCCTCGGCATCGTGACGAGCCGCGACTACCGCGTGAGCCGCATGAGCACTGATTTGAAGGTGCGCGAGTTTATGACTCCGCGCGAAAAGCTCGTCACCGCTCCTGCGTCGACCACGCTCAAGGAGGCTAACGACATCATCTGGGAGCACAAGCTCAACGCGCTGCCCATCGTGGATGAAAACGACCACCTGCTCTACTTCGTCTTCCGCAAGGACTACGCCGAGCACAAGGAGCATCCCCTCGCGCTTCAGGATGACAAGAAACGCTACCTCGTCGGCGCGGGCATCAACTCCCGCGACTATGCCGAGCGCATCCCCGCGCTCGTGGAGGCCGGCGCGGATGTGCTGTGCATCGACTCGTCGGAGGGCTACTCCGTCTGGCAGAAGAAGGTCATCGACTACGTGCGCGCGAACTACGGCAATACCATCAAAATCGGCGCGGGAAATGTCGTCGACCGCGACGGCTTCCGCTTCCTCGCCGAGAGCGGCGCGGACTTTGTCAAAGTCGGCATCGGCGGCGGCTCCATCTGCATCACGCGCGAAACGAAGGGTATCGGCCGCGGCCAGGCCACCGCGCTCATTGAGGTGAGCGCCGCGCGCGATGAATACTTCCGCGAGACCGGCGTGTATGTCCCCATCTGCTCCGACGGCGGCATCGTGCACGACTATCACATGACGCTCGCGCTCGCCATGGGCGCGGACTTCCTGATGCTGGGCCGCTACTTCGCTCGCTTCGACGAATCGCCGACGAACAAGCTGCTTGTCAACGGCGTGTACGTCAAGGAATACTGGGGCGAAGGCTCGAACCGCGCGCGCAACTGGCAGCGTTACGACCTCGGCGGCAAGACGGGCCTTGCGTTTGAAGAGGGCGTGGATTCCTACGTCACCTACGCGGGCTCCCTGCAGGATAACGTCGCAAGAAGCCTTTACAAGGTCAAGTCGACCATGTGCAACTGCGGCGTGACGACGATCCCTGACCTGCAGAAGAACGCGAAGCTCACGCTCGTCTCCGCCACCAGCATCGTCGAGGGCGGCTATCACGACGTCACCCTCCGCGCCACGAACGCCAGCAACAACTAAACATCCCCAAGAACAACAAAAAGCGGTTCCCAAACGGGAACCGCTTTTTTGAGCACTGAGATCAAAATACCATCGTCAGGAAGCTGTAGAGCAGCTTGCAGCCGTAGAAAACGATGATCACGCCGCAGACCTTGTTGATGACAACGAGCGTTTTGGGCGTGAAATTGTCGCTGAAAAGCGAGATGAGCAGCGTCAGCCCCGTGAACCACAGGCAGGACGCGAGCGCCACGCCGCTGATAAACGACGCGCTCTGCGCCGCGGGCAGCGTCACGTCGAAAAAGATGACGATGAGCGCCGTCAAAAGTGCGCACTTTCGCGTGTGCGTCAGCGCCGAGTTGATGACGAATAAATTTTGCAGCCCGATGGGCGCGACGTATGCAAGCCCCATCGTAAGGCCCTGTAAAAAGTATTTTACTGCCGCCGCATCCTTACTTTTTGAACGTTATGCACGCCTGCGAGGCGGTTTTGCTGTCCGGCTTGACGATGCCGATGCGGCACGTGCCGTCATCGAGTGACTTCTTGTAGACCGTCAGTGCCTCACCCTCGAAGCACGGCGTTGAGTAGTGTAGCTCGACCGATTGAATATTACCGCTCGCGAGCTCCTTTGCCGAAAAGCAGTCGAGCAGCAGGCGCACATAGGCCACGTTGTTCATGTGGTGGCCGAGGTCGATGTCCGTCGACCGCACGGCGTAGTGCGAGAAGAGGTCGGCGTCCTCAAACTTTTCATGGAAGCGCTGCAATTTTTCGGGGATGGCCGTCTCGGCGGGGAAGGGGTAGTCCTTCGGAAAGCCCGAGTCGCCAAAGCGGATGATCTTCTGCTCCGGTCCTAAGATGGCCCACTCGGTCTTGCCGCGGGCAATGACCGCCTCACCGCGCGAGAGTGTGTAACTGCGGTACGTGCGTACGTCGCGCTCGCTGCACGCCTCCGCCCACGTGCGCACCGTGAGTTCGTCCATCAGGTACGCGCGCTCAAAGAGATCGACGCGCGTGTGGACCGTGAGCCAGAATTCACCCTTTTTCGCCATCGCGCTGCTGCCGACGCCCAGCACCTCCGCGTGCTGCGCTGCGATGCCCTGAAAAATCGTAAACGCCGCCAACGGCGACAGCGCGCCCGACGCGTCACAGTAGTCGGGCGTGACGGTAAGACGTTTTTCAAAAATGCTCTCCATGCAGTTCTCCTTTGAATTTGTGGTTTTCTTAACGATAAGTATAGCATGGAATTGGTATTGCCTCAAGCGGGCAAAATGACCCATGCGTTAAAAAAGCTCCACATTGGGGAGCGTTGTTTCCGCACAGGTGCGGAGGGGAAGGCAGCGCCGTCGGCGCTGCACGAATCAAAGGGGATATTCTCTTTCGCGAAAGAGAATATCCCCTTTGGAACCCCAGGAGAAAGGCTTTTAATTGGCAGTCTCTGGCTTGAATGACTTTTATGCCTCTGGAATGGGAGTGCCTGCCAAGTGATGAATCTAAACGATTTGTCTTACTTCTATCTCCGCTGCCGCTTTGCCTGCGATTCGGCAGTCTTCAGCAATTTCCGCCTACTTTGGATTGTTTAGCATTGCTGGCGCTCGCCGCAGTACGCACTATCGAAATAGCATGCGTTGTCGGTGGCAGGTGATTAGGCTGCACCAAAACAAGATCAGCAGAGCGGCAGCGGATAATGGAAGCACACCAAATCGTATAGCAGAACTAAACGCGGCAGCGCCGCGCGCAGGTAGTGCAATCGGCAAGCGCCGCAACTCTTCAAGCTGCTCGCCTGCAATGGAAAACCTTTCTCTCGGGGGATCAAAAAGGGGATACTCTCTTTCGTGAAAGAGAGTATCCCCTTTACCCGCGCCCCCACACGGTGTGGGGAATAGGGTGGCAGCACTTCGTGCTGCAATTTTATTCTGATAAAAGAATTCTATCGTTATCAAGCTCATGTCCGGCACCTGCTTTGAACCGTGCGATGAGATCGTCGACTCCCATCCCCGCGCGTTCACTGCCCGCGACGTCGAGCACGATGTGCCCGTCCGCCATCATCAGTGTGCGGTTGCCGAGCTCAAGTGCCTGATGCATGTTGTGCGTGACCATCAGGCAGGTGATGTGACTTTCCGCCACGACGCGGCGGGTGAGGTCAAGCACCTTTTCCGCCGTTGCGGGGTCGAGCGCCGCGGTGTGCTCGTCAAGAAGTAAGAGCTGCGGCGGCACCATCGTCGCCATCAGCAGCGTGAGCGCCTGACGCTGGCCGCCGGAGAGCAGGCCCACGGGGTTTTTCATGCGGTCCTCAAGGCCCATGTCGAGCTGCTTGAGCTGCTCGGCGAAGAAATCCTTGTCCTTCTTGCTGATGCGGCTGAACGGATTGCCGTGCGCCGCGCGCAGGTACGCGAGCGCAAGGTTTTCTTCGATCGTCATGCTCGGCGCGGTGCCGCGCAGGGGGTCCTGAAAGAGACGCCCGATGCGGCGGGAGCGCTCGTGCTCGGGCATGAAGGTGATGTCCTTGCCCGCGAGCGAAATGCTGCCCTCGTCGGCATAAAAGCTGCCCGCGATGGCGTTGAAGAGCGTCGACTTGCCCGCTCCGTTCGAGCCGACGATGGTGACGAAATCGCCCTCGTCCAAATGCAGGGAAAGGGAAGAAAGCGCCTTTTTTTCATTCACCGTGCCGGGGTTGAAGGTCTTGGAGAGATTTTGAATGTCCAGCATCTTACACGCCCTCCTTATTTCTGGCGGCCATTTTGCGCTTCTGGAATGTCGCCCACTTCTGGATGCTCGGCGCGGCAATGGCCAGCGCCACAATGATGGCCGTCAGGAGCTTCAGGCACTCGACGGGCACGATCTTCGTATAGAATACGATGGCGTAGATGAAGCGGTAAACGATCGAGCCGAGAATCGCGGCGATGACGCCCTTTTTGACGCTTCTGCGCCCGAGCAGCGTCTCGCCGATGATGAGGCAGGCGAGGCCGATGACGACGATGCCCGTGCCGGAGTTGATGTCCACAGTCTTCTGATACTGGCCGACGATCGCGCCGGAGAGCGCCGTGAGCATGTTGGCAAGGCACAGGCCGACCGTGATCGTGAACGACGGATTCAGGGACGAGGCACGCACCATGTCGGGGTTATCGCCCGTGGCGCGGATGGAAAGACCCATGCGCGTGCCGAGAAACAGCACCAGCAGAAGACCGGCCAGAAGCGTGACAAACGCTGCGAGCAGCAGCTCGTACCACTCGCCGCCGATGCCGGTCTCGCGCAGCATCGTGAAGGCGGTCTTGCCGCCAAGCAAGCTCTGGTTGGATTTCCAGCCCATCGCCATTAAGTTGATGGTGTAAAGGCCGGTGTTCGTGACGATGCCGGCGAGGATCGACGGCACGCCGAGCTTCGTCTGCAAAAACGCGGTGACAAAGCCCGCGCACGCGCCCGCGAGCATCGCGGCGAAGATGGCGAGGACAGGGTGTCCCGCGGCCGTCACGGTGACGGACACGGCCGCGCCGAGGACGAAGCAACCGTCGGTCGTCAGATCGGCGATGTCGAGGATGCGGTAGCTTAAAAACAGAGCCATCGCGACCAGGGCGTAGAGGAAGCCCAGCTCAAGGGCGGTCTGCGTGATGATGAGCATGGGAAAATTCTCCTTTCAGGCCAATTTCCCCCGACGGAAGGTCGGGGGAAAGGCAGTTCATTTGCGGGGAAGTGATGTTTCTTAGTCCTTGGTGGTCGTGACCTCGACAACGGTGCCCATGCTGTCGAAGCAGGAGTAGTCAAGGCTCATCGCGGCGGCGGTGTCGGTGTTGACGGTGATGATGCCGCCGTCCATCAGGTAGTAGTCCTCCATGGCGTCCATGCCGTCGGTGATGGCGGAGTAGGCGAGGTCGGCGGTCTTGGCGCCGAGGTCGGTGTAGTTCACGCCGCAGGTGGCGTAAGCGCCGTTGCGGACGAAGGAGTCAGCGCCGGTGTAGTGGGGGATGCCGGCCTTGGCGAGGTCCTCATAGATGGCGAGCTCGGCGGCCATGATGACGTTGTCGGTCGGGGTGAAGACGGCGTCCACACCGTCGGCGATCAGCGCGGAAGCGGCAGCGACGACTTCGTCGTTCGTGTTCGCGGTCTGCTCAACGTACTCGATGCCCTTGGCGTCGAGGTAGGCTTTCGCGTCGGCGATGGGCTTGGTGGAGTTGGGCTCAGAGAGGGAGTAGAGCAGGACGACCTTGGCGACGTCCGGGTTCTGGGCGAACATCATGTCCATGATGAAGCTGGTGTTCAGCGCGTCGCTCGTGCCGGTCACATAGTCGATGCCCGTCAGGCTCGCGGCCTCGGGATCGGAGACGGCGGCATAAACAACGGGGGTCTTGGTGTCCTCAGCGGAGAGGGCAGAGATCTGCGCGGCGGTCGTCGCGATGGGGATGATGGCGTCGACCTGATCGGCGATCGCCTGATCGGACAGCTGTTTTAAGATGGTCTGATCGTTCTGGCCGGAGGTGATGTCGTACTCGATGGTCACATTATTGTCGGCTGCGATCTTGTCGAGCTCGGCGGCCACAGCGTTCGCGATCTCGTCGAGAGAGGCGTGGTCGAGCTGCTTGATGATGGCGACCTTGTAGGTCTTGACGCTTTCGTCGCCGCCCTGCTGGGCGTCGTTGCTGCTGTCGTCGCTCTTGCTGCCGCACGCGGCCAGAGACAGGGTCATCGCACCGGCGAGGGCCAGGGTCAGAAGCTTTTTCACCATGTTGTTTTTCATTTTTGTTTTCCTCCAAATTTATTTGATTTCGGGTGGCAGATGAGATCCTGGTTTGCCGGAACAGGAGGAATATAAAGAAAAAAGACCTTCATCCCATACACATGGGACAAAAGTCATCAAACTTCTGCGATACCACCCAAATTGACGTTTTGTAAAACGCCCGCTCGCCTACGCGCACCATCATACGCGCCCCGATGGATAACGGGTGGGATACCCGTCGGTCCCTACTTGACTTCCGCCGTTCGGTCCGCCCTCTGAAGTCCATTCACCGACCGTCCGCCGCCCCGATCACACCACCCGAGACTCTCTTTGTGCTTATCTGCATCGGCTACTTCTCTCCGTCATAGGTTTGAAGCTCTTCACTTGTTGGTTGCATTATAGCACGCGGGGCCCACTTGTCAAGTGGGTTTTTCAAAAAAGTTGCAATTTTTTGATTTGCCCAACGGGTGAGGGAGTTTCCCGCGCACGGCGCGGGAGGGAGAGGCAGCGCCGATGGCGCTGCACGGATAAGGGGGCCATTCTCTCACGTGAGAGAATGGCCCCCTTGGATCCCCAAGAGAACGCAAGGGGCTCTGCCCCTTGATCCCGCACATTGCGGGTTTGCAGCTTGAAGAACTGCACGCGCTGCGCAATGTAAGTGCGGTGTACATGGCTTCGCCATGAATCTTCTGCTATTCGTTACCGTTCGCAACCGCGCCTTACTATCGTGAGGCGCGAGTGACGTTACCTCGGCGGCGGACTGCGTGCGGAATGCGGCATTGCTGCGCTCGCCGCATTGTGGAGACTGGCGCTGAACGGAATTACTGTACACTCCTACAAGATGGGCAGAGCGGCAGCGGATGATAGAAGCAGAGGCAAATCGTGTAGCAATGCTAATGCGGCGACGCCGCACGCGGGTAACTGCATTCCGGAGGCACAAAGGTCCTTCAAGCCCGAGACTGCCAATCTAAAACCTTTCTCTTGGGGGATTTAAAGGGGGCTACTCTCTTTTGTGAAAGAGAATAGCCCCCTTTGATTCGCTTTCCCCTGCGCGGCGCAGGGGGGAATTTCCTGCTGTTTACAGCATCGAGATCTGTTCCTCCTCCGAGGAACCAACCGCCTCTGGACTCCCGAATTGAGAGACAAATTCTTCCTCGGAAAGAATAGGAACCCCCAGTTCCTTTGCCTTTTTCGTCTTCGACGAATTCGATTCCCCGTCGTTGCTGACGAGGTACGTTGTCTTCCCCGAGACGCTGCCGGTCACGGCACCGCCTTGCTGTTCGACGTAGGCTTTGAACGCGCTGCGGTTTTTGAAGAGGTGCACATCGCCCGTGATGACGAAGCTCAGACCTTTGCAGGTTCCGTCGGCCTCCTGCTTGGGGGCGACGTCCTCCAGTGTGAGCTCTGCCATCAGGCGGTCGAAGAGGTTTTTGTTTTCATCGTCAGCAAACCAGTTCAGGAGCGCGTTTGAACGCTCGACGCCGATGCCGTCCACGTCCTCGAAGCCCTCGCCGCTCTCGATGCGTGATAAAAAGCCCTTCGTGCCGAGCGCTGCGATGAGCTTCTTGCCCGCATCCGTGCCGATGTTTGGGATGCAGAGGGCGAAGATCAGGTGGATGGGGTCGACTTTGCGGCTCTTTTCGATGGCCGCCAACAGGTTCGCGCAGGACTTTTCGCCAAAGCCTTCGAGCTTTACGATCTCGTCCGCGTGCGCGTCCAGATGATAGAGGTCGGCAAAATCGCGCAGATAGCCGCGGTTGACGAACTCGTGCAGCGTTTGCACGGAGAGGCCGTCGATATCAAGCCCGCCCTTGCTCGCAAAGCGGACAAAGCGCTTCAAGTGCTTGGCGGGACAGTTCGGATCGGTGCAGCGCAGCGTCTTCACGCCGCTGATGGGACTGATACGCACCTCGGTCGCCGCGCCGCAGACGGGACAGGCCGTCGGGACTTCATAGCTGCCCTCGGCCCTGACGACCGCGATGCACTTCGGGATGATCTTGTTGGCCTTGATGATGCGAAGCTCGGTCTTGCGGTCCTTGCCGATGCCGAGGCGCTCGAGCTCGCTGACATTGCAGAGGCTTGCGCGCGTGACAGTCGTGCCCTCGAGCTGCACAGGGTCAAAGACCGCGACCGGCGTGATGGTCGAGGCCGCGCACGACCATTCGATGTGGTCGAGCACCGTGTCGGCGGAGACGTCCGCCCATTTGTAGGCAAGGCCCGCGCGCGTGGCGTGATGACCCGTCACGCTGCCGGTCGCTGCGTAGTCCGTGTCGTCGTAGGTGATGACAAGGCCGTCCACGGGAATGCCCATCTCGCCGGAGTCGACCTTTTTCGTCCAGCGCGCGATGGCGTCGGGCAGGTCATTCGCGCTCGTGCGCTCGCGCTCGACAGTTGTAAAGCCCATTTGGTCAAGATAGTCCATCCGCGCGCCCCAGGAGCGGATCACTTCATCCGTGTGGACGAGCGTAAAGGCGTTGAACGTCACGTTGCGCTCTTTCACCTTGTCGAGATTCGTCTTGTCGAGCGCCAGCGTGCCGGCGGCGAGGTTGCGGGGGTTTGCGTAGCGGTCGTCCGCGTCCTCGAGCGTGTCGTTGATGGCCTCGAAATCTGCATAGGAGATGGTCGCCTCGCCGCGCACGACGAGGTGGCCCTTGTCGCTGATTTTCGCGGGAATACCGCGGATGGCGGAGGCCATATACGTGATGTTCGTGCCGACGGTGCCGTTGCCGCGCGTCAAAACGCGCGTGAGCGCGCCGCCGTCATACGTCGCCACAAGCGTCGAGCCGTCGAGCTTCCACGAGAGCCAAATGTCGCGCTCGCCCGCCCAGTCCTGCAATTCCTCGACCTTTTTCGTCTTGGCGAGCGAGAGCGCGGGGTACTCGTGCGCTTCCTTCTCCCCCTCGCCGTCCATTTCGTTTCCGGAATGGCTCGTCACCTGCGTGGGACTGTCGGGCCGGACATAGCCGGTCTCTTTTTCCAGAGCGGTCAGCTCGTCAAACAGAGCGTCCCACTCGTAGTTCGTCATCTGCTCCTCCTGCCCGCCGTAGTAAGCGTCGGAGGCGGCATTCAGCCGTGTTACGATCTCGTCGATCCGGATATTTTTGTCCATAGTGCATTCCCTCTCTCCGGCGGTGCGCAAAAGGCAGTCAGCCGTTGTTCATGATATAATCTTCCGCGTTCTGCTCCATGTCCTCGCCATTGCTGAAATAGGTGTAATTGTCCGGCACGGAGCCGACGATAACGGTCTCCGCCACGGAATAGGTGTTGCTGAATTTTGTCGTTGTGGAAAAGCCCGGCAGCAGGATACTGACGTAGACGTCCACCACAAGATAAATTTGGTGCTTCGTCTGGTTGATGCCCGCCGACGTGAACGCATTTTCAAAATGCGCGCTCGACGAGCCGACCGACTGCATCCGCACGCGGATCAGCGGCCCGCGGCCCGCCAAAAATGGCGAGCCGAGCAGTGTGCCGACCGGCACGGAGAGTTCCTTCGTCGTCACCTCGGAGAGCTTTTCGAGCACCTCGTCGATGATGGCGGACTGCAAACGGTTGAACTCCGCCATGTTGCTCTTGACCGCCGTGATCTTTCCCTCGTTGTCCTTTTCAAAGGAGATGAGCTGGTCGTAATCTACGCCGCCGCTGTAGATCGTTTCGTTCACGGCGGCGGTCACGATGCCGTTGACCGTATTTGACACGCGCGCCGTTGCGAGCGACGTGAGCACGGGTTTTAGGTGCGTCATTGCCACGATGGCGAGCGCCAGCAGCGCCGCGAGCAAAAACAGCACAAGCAGCAGCGCCCGCTTCTTTCCTGAAAGTCTTCTGTGTCTCCATTTCGGCACAGAGCCTCACCCCGATTCCAGTGAAGCCTATGCCGCGCGGGCTTTTCCCTATTCGCCAAGCCCCATGACGAGCTTTTTGAACGCCTTGCCGCGCTCCATGAAGTTCGCGAACTGGTCGAACGCCGCGCACGCGGGCGAGAGCGTCACGATGTCGCCGCACACTGCGCGCTCGTAGGCGGTCTTCACGCAGTCCTCCAGACTCTCGCAGCGCACGATCTCGGGGCTGCCGTGATAGTCCGGGCACTCGCGCACGGCCTTTTCGATGGCGTCCGCTGTCGCGCCGCACAAAATAAGCAGCTTGACGTGCTTTACCACCTCGGGTGCAAGGGGTGCAAAGGGAATATGCTTGTCATATCCGCCCGCGAGCAGAATGACCTTTTCGTTGAACGCGTTGAGCCCCGCGATGGTACGCGTCGGGCTCGACGCGATGGAATCGTTATACCACTGCACGCCGCGGATCGTCCGCACCGGCTCGATGCGGTGCTCGACGCCGACAAAGGTACGCGCAGTCTCGCGCATGACCTCGTAGGGCACCAAACCGTCGAGCGCCGTCACGGCGGCGAGGTAGTTTTCGACATTGTGCATCCCCGGCAGACGGATGTCAGAGATCTGCATGACCGCTTCCTCGCATCCGTCATGGCGCAGGACGATAGTATCTCCGCGCAGGAACGCGCCGTCCGCGACCTCTTCGCGGCGGCTGAAGAGCCGCGTCCACGCTGCCGCCTTTTTCGAGAGCTTGCGCGTGATGTCGTTGTCCTCGTTGAAAATAGCTATGTCGCCCTCGTGCTGATGGAGATAGATATTCTCCTTCGCCGTGATGTACTCGTCCATATCCTTGTGCACATCCAGATGGTTCGGCGCAAGGTTCGTCATCACCGCGATGTGCGGCGAGCGCTTCATATCAAGCAGCTGGAACGACGAGAGCTCGACGACCGCGAAGTCTTCAGGCTGCATCTTCTCCGCGTCGCACAGCAGCGGGTGGCCGATGTTGCCGCCGAGATACACGGTCTTCCCCGCCGCGCGCAGCATTTCGGCGATGATGCTCGTTGTGGTGGTCTTGCCGTCGCTGCCCGTCACGCCGATGATCGTACAGGGGCAGACCTCGAAAAAGATCTCCATTTCCGACGTCACGATGCTGCCGCGCGCTTTCGCCTCGAGCAGCGCCGGAACGTCCGGCCGCATGCCCGGCGTGCGGAAAACGACGTCCGCGCGCAGATCATCGAGGTAGCCTTCGCCAAGCTGCAAGTGCGCGCCCAGCGCTTCGAGCTGCTTCGCGCGCTCGCCGAGGTCTTCGCGGCTCTTTTTGTCGCAGGCGACGACCTGCACACCGTTTCGGCACAAAAGTTCGATGAGCGGCGTGTTGCTCACGCCGATGCCGAGCACTGCCGCTGTTTTTCCTCGCAGGGAGGATAGATATTCCTGTATCGTCATAGACGTTCATCCTTTCGTCTGCACATACAAACTCAATATATAGTATAGCGCAGGAACGGCAAAATAGCAATGGATTTTCCGTTGACAAGCCCCGCGCCATGGGCTAAAATAGTTGTGCGAGTATGACAGACAGTCGCGCGGCGAGGCCGAAAGGCCCGCTGTGAGGAAAGTCCGGGCTCCACAGGGCAAGGATAACGGGTAACGCCCGCCCAGAGCGATCTGAGGAAAAGTGCAACAGAAATAGACCGCCTAAGGTATGCAAGTATCTCAGGTAAGGATGGAAAGGTGCGGTAAGAGCGCACCCGTCGGCTCGAGAGTGTCCGATGCTGTAAACTCTATCCGGAGCAACACCGGTATGGGAGCAATAGGTTGGCCCGACCGCTCCCGGGGTGGCTGGAGTACCGCGGCAACGCGGCGCGTAGATAGATGACTGTCAAATACAGAACCCGGCTTACAGTCATGCTCGTGCAAAATATGAGAGGGACGGCGGAGATCGCCGTCTCTCCCGTTTTTTCTTTTCTGACATAAGCTGTCCAAAATGCAGAAAAAGCGGCGGGAGCTCCCGCCGCTTTTCTTTTTTATGAATCAAACTTCCTTCTTGCCGATGCGGATGAGACGCACGACCACGGGGCTCAGCACCACGTTGAAGAGGAGCTCGAAGATAAAGTTCGCGCCGACAAGGCCAACGATCATATACTGGCCGATGTTTGCGCCAAAGCCCATCGCATCCGCCCAGCCGCCGATGGTCTCCATAAAGAAGAGCAGGCAGCCGATCAGGAACACGCCGGTATTGACCACCGGGCAGACCACAGCGGCCACCGCCACGGCAAGCGTGCGGTTCTTGTTCTCAAGCGCCTTGTAGACAAGGCCGGAGAGAAGGCCCGCCAGCGTGCCCTTGACGAGCACCGTCAGGATCGTGCCAAGCGCGTTGACACCGAGGAACGCCGCCGCGTCGCCGCTGAGCAGCACGACCACGCCGAACACAAAGCCGAGCCACGCGCCAGCACCTGCGCCGTAGAGCGCCGCACCGATAACGACCGGCACCAGCACCAGCGAAATGCTGAACGTGCCAAACCGGATAAAGCTGCCCATCAGCTGCAGAACGATCACAATAGCGGTGAACAGACCGAGACCAACGATCTTCTGCGTGTTGTTGTTCTTACTCATATGTTTCTCCTTTCACCCGCCGTCCGTGCAAGGGGGCTATACAGGTGTTACAGCAGGAGCGCGCCGCGGAAAAAGCTCCTCCTCACAGCGCACCTTGTTTTTCTGCCGAAACTGGACGTCCGACGTGCCGAGATATAATACCAAACAACGGTGACAATTTCAAGTGGAATATTTATATATTTTTATAGGATATCCATATAAGTCAGGCGGCAAAAAAGAGCTTGAGAAAATCTTCTCAAGCTCTTTTGATCAATGTAATCGTATGTCACAACAGAAGCCGCCGTGTACGCCGCAGCAGGACAAAGATATGTCACAACTCGGGTATCACACTGCTGAAAAAGTCAGCATTTGCAAGGGGTTTAGTCCTGGTCCCAGTTGTGGTAGGTATTTTGCACGTCCTCGTTGTCGTCGAGCATGTCGAGCAGCTTTTCCATGTTCCTGATGTCCTCGTCGCTCTCGAGCTTCACGTAGGTCTGCGGGACAAGGCTGATGTCCGCGCTGACGAAGGCGTAGTTCTTCTCCTCGAGGGCCTTGACGACGTCGTTGAACGCGTCGGGGTCGGTCGTGATCTCGAAGACGTTATCCTCGGCGTTGAAATCGTCGGCACCGGCGTCGAGCGCATCCATCATGACGGCGTCCTCGTCGTAGTCTCCGTCCTCGTTGTCGATGATGATGACGCCCTTGCGGTCGAACGACCAGCTGACGCAGCCCTGCGCGCCCATGCCCTTGCCGTACTTATCGAAGTAGTGGCGGACCTCCGGCGCGGTGCGCTGGCGGTTGTCGGTCAGTGCCTCGACGATGACGGCCACGCCGCCGGGGCCGTAGCCCTCGTAGGTGACGGACTCGTAGTTGTCGGTGTTGCCCGAGCCGAGCGCCTTGTCGATGGTGCGTTTGATGTTGTCGTTGGGCATGTTGGCAGCCTTCGCCTTGGCGATGACGGTCGCGAGACGGGAGTTGTTATTCGGATCGCCCGAGCCGCCCTGCTTGACGGCGACGATGATCTCCTTGGCGATCTTGGTGAAGGCGGCGCTGCGCTTGGCGTCAGCTGCGCCCTTCGTCTTTTGAATATTGTGCCACTTGGAATGTCCGGACATGATGTGATCTCTCCTTACAGATAGTATTGAATGACGTCTCTGTGCGACGTCGATATTACGGTTTTCACCTCGGGGAAATGCTCCTCCAAATACGCCTTGACCGTCGGACAAACGACGTTCTCCGTCGGAAAATGCCCTGCGTCGATCAGGTTGAGTCCCCGCGTATCCAGAAAATCGTTGTAGCGCAGATCGCTCGTCACGAACGTATCGCAGCCCTGCGCAATGGCCTGCGGGATGTATTCGCCGCACGCGCCGCCGCCGACGGCTACGCGGTGCACCCGCCCGCTGCCGCGGCAATAGCGCAAGCCGCCGCAGCCGAGTAATTCTATCACATCCCGCAGGAACTCTTCAAGCCCTTTTTCGCAGGAAAGTGTGCCAATACGCCCGATTTTTTCGTCGTTGAGCAAAAAAACATCGTTAAGGCCCAGTTTTTTCGCCAGACAGTCGTTCACGCCGCCGTCCGCAGCATCCAGATTCGTGTGCATGCAGATGGCGGAAATGTCGTTTTTGACGAGTGTGGTCAAAACGCCGCCGAGGCGCGTGTCGGGCCGAAGGGTCTGCATCTCGCGCTCGTGCCAGCGCACGTTCATCACCGGATGGTGGGACACGATGAGCTGCGCGCCGCAGTCGATGGCCTCCTGCACCACGCGCTCGGTGATATCGAGCGCGACTAAAATGCGCTCGACCTCCTGCTCGGGATCGCCGACGAGGTGGCCGACATTGTCCCAGTCCATCGCGCTCTCGCGCGGCGCCCAGGAAAAAAGCCTCTGTTCGATCTCATGTACCGTTGCCATGTTCCCACTCCCCTTTTCTTCTCTCGATCTCTTCGATGAGATTTTCAAGATGCGCGATACGCGCCTCCTTATCTGCGAGCGACGAGACGGCGAGGCCGTCTCTCGCCCGATTGAGCTTTATAAGATGCTGCGACAGGTATTCGCCGTACAGCGGGTCATCTCGCAGCAAAAGTCCCGTCAGCGCGTCGGCTTCGCTCAGCTCCTGCCCCATCCCCGCTCTCACACGGAAGACGACGTAAAGCTGCTCCTTGTCGCGCACGAGCGTCTCGCTCAAAAAGCGGTAGCCGTGCCCGCAGAGCCAGCAGCGCAGAAGGTCGATCTTTGTCTGCGGCTGCAAAATGAGCGTATGCACGTCCTCATGCGTCCAGGGCGCGGCCTCGAGAATGCCGAGGATCGTCTCGCCGCCCATGCCGGCGATAGCGATGGCGTCGCACTCCTCTGCTTTGATCTTCGCAAGGCCCGGGCAGAGGCGAAAATCCATGCGCTCCGTCACGCCGTATTCTCGCGCCGTCGCGCGCGCGTGGTCAAGCGGCAGCGCGTTGATGTCAGACGCAATGGCGCTTTCAATGCGCCCGTGCTGCAAAAGCCACACGGGAAGATACCCATGGTCGGTGCCGACGTCGGCCAGTCTCGCACCCTGCGGCACAAGGCTTGCGATACATTGCAGCCGCGGCTGAAGCTGTAATTCCTTTTCCACCGCCGCCCTCCTTTCGCTGAGCGAACAAGACGCATACGGAAGACCCGTATGCGTCCTTTTCTTATTCCTTGACAGGCTTGTTGGCCTCTTCGTTCACGAGAGCCAGCAGCTTCTCCACGTCGATCCCGTGGACCATGCAGGCCTCTTCCACCGTCTCACCGCGGGAGCTGGGGCAGCCCAGGCAGTGCATGCCGATCGACAGGAAGATCGGCGCAGTCTGCGGCGCAACGTCCAGAATGTCACCGATGATAGTGTCGCGCTTAATTTCGATCATGTTTGATTCACCTCCGTGAAAATAGCTGAAAATAGTTTATCCCATTTTTCGCACTTTTTCAATAGGAAATATGAAAAAAGAAGCTGCCATAAAGCCAAAAAAGAAAGACGCCCGCATTAGCGGACGTCTTTCGATCAAAACGTTTACAAGAATTACTGCTCAGCGCGCATCTTGGCGAAGCACTCGCTGCAGTAGACCGGACGGTCGGACTTGGGCTCGAAAGGAACCTTGGCCTCGCCGCCGCAAGCTGCGCAGACTGCGGTGAAGTACTCACGGGGGCCACGAGCGGCGTTCTTGCGAGCGTCGCGGCAGGCCTTGCAGCGCTGGGGCTCGTTCTGGAAGCCGCGCTCCGCGTAGAACTCCTGCTCACCGGCAGTGAACACGAACTCTTTGCCGCACTCTTTGCAAACTAAAGTCTTGTCTTCGTACATGATTTTACCCTCTCTTTGAATCAGAAAAAAATATATGCGTTCAGCGTTTGCTGATATCGCCGGAAAAAATGTGCTGCGCAGCCTTGCGGCGAACGCGCTGCACGGCGTTGTCCACCGACTTCGGAGACTTGCCCACGGCCTTTGCGATCTCGTGACAGGAAAGGCCTTCCAAATAGTACCCTAAGATCTTCGCCTCGAACTCGGACAAGTGCTTGCGGGTACTTTCGAGTAGACTCTCCACGTGGTCCCGCTCCGCGATGAGGAGCTCGGGGTCTGTGTGGCTGGGGTCTAAAGTACCGGCGGTGTAAGAAGAACTGTCAAAGGAAGGGGTATCAAGGGATATGGATTCGTTCAGCGGATAATGCTTGCCGCGGGAGGCGGCACGGAGCGCGGAGAACAGGCGGTTGCGAATGCAGATCTCTGCATAGGTGTGAAACGACGCCGCCTTGTCAGCGTCATACTCCCGTATCGCCTGAATGAGACCGAACATGCCCTCCTGAATCAGATCCTCCCCGTCGCCGCCGGCGAGGAAAAGCGGACGCGCACACGCGCGCACCATTCCGTAATAGCGCGTGACAAGAAGCTCTTCTGCTTCCCTGTCGCCCGCGGCGGCCATGGCGCACAGCTGCTCATCCGTGCAGGCTGCAAGCTCTTTATGATGGCTCTCACTCTGATGATACTGCATGTATTATACCTTCTGTGCTCAGGTTTTGTCAAGTATTTACGAAAATTCAGTATTAGCGCTAACGATTTTACAGCATTTTTATCACATTGACCAAATTCTCGGCCGCAAGAAGGGCGATTTGTTCTGTTTTTGCCTCAACCATGACGCGGATGAGCGCTTCCGTGCCGCTCGGGCGGACGAGCACGCGTCCCTCGCCGGAGAGCTTCCCCTCCTCCTCCGCGATGGCCGCGGAGAGTGCATCGGATGCCATGATGGCATCCTTGACGCCGCGTTCATGCGAAACGGCGACGTTGAGCAACACCTGCGGATACTGCGGGCAGACGGACGCAAGCTCAGAGGCCTTCTTCCCGCTGCGCGCGAGCACGTCGAGGAACTGAAGCGCCGTCAGCTGACCGTCGCCGGTCGTGGCGTAGTCGGTGAAGATCGTGTGGCCCGACTGCTCGCCGCCAAGCTTGTAGCCGCACTCATTCATCTTTTCGAGCACGTTGCGGTCGCCCACGCTCGTGCAGACGAGGCCGACGCCGTTTTCGCGGCAGAACTCGTGAAGGCCGAGGTTCGACATCACCGTCGCAACGATCGTGCCGCCCGAGAGCTTCCCGCGGCGCTTCATGTCCGAGCCGCAGACGGCAAGCACCTTGTCGCCGTCGATAACGCCGCCCTGCTCGTCGACGAGCAGACAGCGGTCCGCGTCGCCATCGAACGCGACGCCGATGTCATAGCCGCCCGCGACGACCTTTTGTGCAAGGTCGTCGAGATGCGTCGAACCGCAGTGGTCGTTGATGTTCACGCCGTCCGGCTCGCGGTGGATGAAGTCACAGAAGCAGCGGAAGCGGCCAAAGAGCTCCGGTGCCGTCGCGGACGACGCGCCGTTCGAGCAATCGACCAGCACGCGCAGGCCGGACAGGTCTCCTTCGATCGTGCCAGCAAGATGGTCGATGTACGCCTCGCGCGACTGCCGCAGACCGTGGCGCAGGACGCCGATCTCGCCGTGCGTCGCGGCGGGATAGATGTCGGTGAGAATTTTTTCTTCGACCTGCTCTTCGATCGCGTCGGGCAGCTTGTAGCCCTTTTCGTTGAAGACCTTAATGCCGTTGTGCTCGTAGGGGTTGTGCGAGGCGGAGATCACGATGCCCGCATCCGCGCCTTTGAGCACGGTCAGGTACGCGACCGCCGGAGTCGGCAGCACACCGAACGGCATCACGTCGCCGCCGACGGAGCAGATACCCGCGATCAGCGCACTTTCGAGCATATCGGACGAAATGCGCGTGTCCTTGCCGATGGTGATGACCGGCTTTCTGCCCTTTTCTTCCTTCAAAACGGCCGCGATAGCCTTGCCCGTACGGAACGCAAGATCAGCCGTGAGATTTTCTCCCACAACGCCGCGAATGCCGTCGGTGCCAAACAGTTTTCCCATGATTTTGATTCCTCTTCTCAAAAAGATTTGAAGTTTTGCCGTAAAGTAGTTTGCATTTATAGACTAAGCTGTTCCGGCACTTCGTCCATGCTCTTCGGCACGGAGAGGCCTAAGTGCTCATATGCCTTGCGCGTGACGCAGCGCCCGCGAGGCGTGCGCTGCAAAAAGCCGAGCTGCATGAGATACGGCTCGTAAACGTCCAGCAGCGTGACGGCTTCCTCGCCGATGGTCGCCGCCAGCGTCTCGATGCCGACGGGGCCGCCGCCGTAGTTTTCGATGATGGCGTGCATCATCCGGTGGTCGATGGGGTCTAATCCGAGGTCGTCGATCTCGAGCGCGCGGAGCGCTTCGTCCGCGACCTCCTTCGTGATGACGCCGTCGGCCCGCACATCCGCAAAGTCGCGCACGCGGCGCAGCATGCGGTTCGCGATACGCGGCGTGCCGCGCGAGCGGCGCGCGATCTCGAGCGCACCCGTCGGGTCGATGTCGACATTCAGGATGCTCGCCGAGCGCGTGACGATTTTCGAAAGCTCCTGCGGCGTGTAAAGCTCCAGGCGCAGCGTGACGCCGAAGCGGTCACGCAGCGGCGCGGACAGCTGGCCCGCGCGCGTCGTCGCACCGATGAGCGTGAAGTGCGGCAGATCGAGGCGGATGGAGTTCGCGCTCGGGCCCTTGCCGACGATGATGTCGATGGCGTAGTCCTCCATCGCGGGGTACAGGATCTCCTCCACGCTGCGGTTCAGGCGGTGGATCTCGTCGACGAACAGGATGTCCCCCTCGCTCAGATTCGTCAAAAGCGCCGCAAGGTCGCCCGCCTTTTCAATGGCGGGGCCGGACGTGATGCGGATGTTCACTCCCATTTCCTGGGCAATAATGCCCGCGAGCGTCGTCTTGCCGAGGCCCGGAGGGCCGTGCAGCAGCACATGGTCGAGCGATTCGCCGCGCTTTTTCGCCGCCGCGATGAAGACGGCAAGGTTGCCCTTCGCCTTCTCCTGCCCGATGTATTCCGAGAGCGTCTTCGGGCGCAGCGAGCCCTCCTGCGCGTCCTCACTCAGGAAAGTCTTGGCCACGATAGGCTCTTCATAAATATCGGTTCCAAAATCAATGCTCAAAAGCTCACCCTCACTTTCGCTTCGTCAAAAGTCCTGCGGACTTTCGACGAGATGGGGATATCGCGCCGCTCTGTGCCTCGATGAGCCGCTGAAAGCGGCTCATTCGACACTCGCTCTGCGCGAAGTGTGATTTGCCACGCGCATGTCGCGGCAAATCACGATCAAAGTTGATTTGCGCCGTGCGCGGCGCAAATTCTGTCATTGAAGTTACTTTACCATTTTTTTCAGGCTCTGGCGCACGATCTCTTCAAGCGGTAAGTTTTCCACGTCCACGCCCTTCATCGCGACCGCGATGTCCTGCTGCGTGTAGCCGAGCACCGCGAGCGCGGCGGCGGCTTCGACGGCCTTGCTCTTCTCACCCGCAACGATGCCGGGGGCGGTCGGCATACCGATCTCCTGCTGCTCCTTGGTGAGCTTGTCCTTGAGCTCTAAGATGATGCGCTGGGCGATCTTCTTGCCGATGCCCGGCGCGGCGATGAGCGCCTTTTCATCGCCCGTGATGACGGCCATTGCAAGCCCCTGCGGCGTGCAGACCGAAAGTATCGCGAGCGCCGCCTTCGGCCCCACGCCCGAGACGCCGATGAGCTGCTTGAAGCTCCCGAGCTCACCCTGCGTGGCAAAACCGTAAAGGTCAAAGATCCCCTCACCCACGTGCAAATAGGTGTAAAGCTTGCTTGCTTTACCCACTTGTAGCTGTGAGATCGTCGTGCTGGTGGTCTTGCAGGCGTAGCCCACGCCGCCGCAGTCGATCACGGCGAGGTACGGCTCCACATGCGCGACCGTTCCGCTGACATAATAAAACATAAACTGCCTCTCTCCTGCTTAAATGGTCTGCTTGACGTCGTTCCCGCCCACGCGGCTCAGGAGCGACGTGGCGCTGCGCGCGTGGCAGATGGCAATGGCCAGCGCGTCGGCAGCATCGTCGGGCCGCGGCACAGCCTTGAGCTTTAAGAGGCGCTTGACCATGTCCATGACCTGTTTCTTTTCAGCAAGGCCATAGCCGACGACGGCCTGCTTGACCTGCATGGGTGTGTATTCGTAGAGCGGCACGCCGCTCTTTTCCGCGGTACACAGAATGATGCCGCGGCCGTGCGCCACGGCGATGCCGGTCGTGATGTTGTTCGAAAAGAACAGTTCTTCGACCGCGATGGCATCGGGCTTTAGCTGCGCGATGAGCGCTTCCATGTCCTGCTCGATCTGCACAAGGCGGCGCGCCAGCGGCAGTCCCGCGGGCGTGGTGATCGCGCCGTAATTCAATAGCCGCGTTCTGCCGCGGTCCGCTTCGATCAGGCCAAAGCCCACGATGGCGATGCCCGGATCGATGCCGAGTATCCGCATGCGCATCACCTCCCACGATACTTATTTAGAAATTATATCAAACAACTGTCCGAAATGCAACGAGAAATCACAGCATGAAAAAGGCCGCTCTCTGAGCGGCCTTTCAATTTTCTCTTTATGCCCGCGGGTGCGCCTTCTGATAGACGTCCTTGAGGTGCTTTTTCACAACATGCGTGTAAATCTGCGTCGAGGAAATATCCGCGTGGCCCAGCATCTCCTGAATGGAGCGCAGGTCCGCGCCGTTTTCGAGCAGGTGCACGGCAAACGAGTGGCGCAGCGTATGCGGCGTGATGTCCTTTGAGATGCCGGCAGTCTCCTGATAGTGCTTGACGATCTTCCAGAATCCCTGGCGGCTCATGCGCTCGCCGTTCATGTTGACGAACAGCGCCGTTTCCTCCGGATCAGCCAAAAGCTGCGGACGCACCTCCTTCATGTAGTGCGAAAGTGCCTTGACGGCGGCGGGATAGAGCGGGATGATACGCTCTTTGCCCTTGCTCTGCGCGCGGATGAAGCTCGCGCTCAGGCTCACGTCCTCTTCATTGAGCGAAATGAGCTCGGAGACGCGGATGCCCGTGGCGTACAGCAGTTCGAGCATCGCGTGGTCGCGGTAGCCCTTAGCGTCCACGCACTGGGGCTGGTCAAGGAAGAGCTCGACCTCTTTGCCCGTGAGGATCTCGGGGAACTTGTGTTCCACCTTCACCGCGGCAACGCCCTTGGCTGGGTTCGCGCTGACTTCTCCGGTCATCTGGAGGTAGGTGTAGAGCGACTTGATCGACGCGATGGAGCGCGTAATCGTCGCGGCGGACTTGCCCTTGCCGCCCATCCAGGCGACATAGCCGCTGATGACCTCCTGCGTCACCTGCGGCAGCGGCATGGGGTGGAACTCGTCCAAATACACGGCGAACTGGTGCAGATCGCGCATATAGGAGCTGAGCGTATTCTGGGAGGCGTGCTTTTCCGTGGCCAGATATTCTTCGTATTGCGCCAAAAGGTCGGCCATGATCGCACCCCTCCTTCCTAAAAAACAGCTCAAGACGCCGCCAGCAGCAAAAACTGCGGCACAAGCCACAGCTCCAGCAGAGCGGCAAACAACAAACACACACAACAAATGCCAAAGCGGTACCAGTACGCGCTCCCGTAGCTGACTGCGCGTCCCCGTCCCCCGCCGCCAAGCGAAAGCGACAGCAGCACGCGGGACTTGTCAAGCGACGCGTTCCCGAGCAGCAGCGTGCACGGCAGCACCGCCAGAAGCCGGATGCCGAACAGCGCCAGCAGCAACGGAAAGCTCCCCCGCCCGAGCGAGAGCGCAAAGCAGAACAGCGAGTACGATAGAAGAAACCCCTGGCACGCACACACGAGCGGTACCGCCACAATGCCGATGGACGCAAAGCCCAGCAAAAACACGATACCCGGCGCGCGGAAATAGCACAACAGCGTTTCGCCCAGCGCCCTTACCGAAAACGGCCTGTTCACGCCGCCCGATAAAAACGCGTCGAAATACTGTTTCAGCTCGCCGCCCGCGCTCTGCAGCGACCGGAGCGCAAACACGTACCCAAGGATCACACCCAACACAATAAACGCCGATAACACCAGCATCGGCACAGGCACGCGCTGCGGCAGCGCGCCGCGGCGGTCTCTTCTGTTCGTTCGACTCAGCAAGTATGTCACCCCTCGCGAAGGGAAGCGGCATTCTGCCCACGGAGCAAATCGATAGAACGTACCTATAAATATAGGCCGTTTGCACTCTTTTCGCAAGCGGAATTGCCAACTTTTCCCATTTTTGTTAATTATGTCAAAATATTATGTAAAGTGTATTATGTAGACTATTGAAACAAATTGAAAAAGCGGTGGCATTTTACCAAGATATGGGGTGGTTTTCGTACCCGTTCCCCATATCTGGAAGCAGTTCTTCGCTTCACCACCCAAGTCAGAAAAAGTCATATTTTCCCGTCGCTCTTGCTCCATTTGTGCAAGTTGTTACAGCTTTTCGCGCCGCATTTCCTCCACCGCCGATCAAAAACGTGTGAATACGCCTATTGCTTTATGTTCACCTGCGCTTGCGGCGAGCGCGTGCCTTGGCGCCTCTCCCCTTTTTCCCGTTTCTTTGTAGTAGGAGCGGCGCCACCGCGCCGACCGCCATCGCCGCCGCCAGCTCGAGCGACCGCTCCGGCGTCAACCCATCATAAACAAAAAAGCCGATCGCCTGCATCGTGACCCACGCGCTCGCCGCGCAGCCCGCCGTCATCATCGCACGCTTGCTTGTCTTCCTCGCTCCGATCATGCAACCCAAAAACGCCGCGACCGCCGCGCAGACCAGCACCGCGCCGTTCGCCATCTCCTCGCTGATCGCACCGCGCAGTATCAGCGCCGATGCCAGCATCAAAAGCACCAGCTCCGTGCCGCAGCACACAAGCGTACCCAGCGCGCATTTTTTCGCGTACCACGCGGTGTTCACCGTCTTTTCCACGCAAAAACCTCCCCTGCATTCGCCTACATGAGCGTATGTCAGGGGAGGTTTTCTTATGCCGTTTTCTTTTTCGCCTTACTTGATCTCAGGATCGTAAGAGGGCTTATCCTCGGACTTTTCAACCTTTTCCGTCTTATCCTCGACCGGCAGAGCCACCGTCTTGGCCTCTTCCTCGGTCTGAGGCTTTTCCTCAGCCTTCTTCTCCGCCTTGTCAGCCTTCTTGGCCTTGGGCGCAGCCGCCTGCTCCATCGACTCCGCAGACTGGATGCCCCACTTGGCGACCTCGATGCGGACGCGGTCCTCAGAGGTCTCGAACACGACCGTCGCGTCGTTCACCTGAACGATGCGGCCGACCAGACCGCCGATGGTGGTGATGCGCTCGCCCTTCTTGAGGCTGTTGCGCATGTTTTCTGCCTGCTTTTTGCGCTTGTTTTCCGGGCGGATGATCAGGAAGTAAAACACCGCGATCATTGCGACCAGTAAAATCATGCTATCCATAGTACAAGTTCCTTTCCAAAACAAAAGATATTGGTATTATAACGGATATTTCACTATTGTGCAAGGGGTTTCTTCGCGAGATCAAACTCTTTCCGAAAGCTTTCCGCTGTACGCCTCGCGGAAGGCCTCAAATTCGCCCGCGTCGAGCGCGTCGCGGATGCGCTGCGTCAGCTTGTTGTAGAAATACAGATTGTGCATCACCGCAAGGCGCAGGGCCAGGATCTCCTCCGCCTTAAAGAGGTGGCGCAGGTACGCACGTGAGAAATTCCGGCACGTCGGGCAGTCGCACTGCTCGTCGATCGGCTGCTCGTCGAGCTTGTACTTCTCGTTTTTGAGGTTGATCGAGCCGCTCCACGTGAAGAGCTTGCCGTGGCGTGCGTTGCGCGCCGGCATCACACAGTCAAAAAAGTCCACGCCGCGCGCCACGCCCTCGATGATGTTCGACGGCGTACCGACGCCCATGAGATAGCGTGGCTTATCCTGCGGCATATAGGGCTCGACCGCGTCGATGATGTCGTACATCGTCTGCGTCGGCTCGCCGACCGCGAGGCCGCCGATGGCGTAGCCGTCACAGTCGAGCTTTGCGATCTCTTTCATGTGCCAGATGCGAAGATCTTCGAACGTCGCACCCTGATTGATGCCAAATAACATCTGCTGCGGGTTGACCGTATCTGACAAGGTATTCAGCTTGTCATGCTCGATCTTGCAGCGCTCCAGCCAGCGCAGCGTGCGCTCACAGGATGCCTTCGCGTACTCGTAGCGTGCCGGGTTTTCCACGCACTCGTCGAAGGCCATCGCAATGTCGCTGCCGAGATTCGACTGAATGCGCATGCTCTCCTCCGGCCCCATGAAAATGCGCCGGCCGTCGAGGTGCGAGGCGAATGTCACGCCCTCTTCTTTGATTTTGCGCAGGCCCGCAAGGGAAAATACTTGAAACCCGCCGCTGTCGGTCAGGATAGGGCCGTCCCAGTGCATAAACTTGTGGAGGCCGCCCATTTGGCGCACCACATCGTCACCGGGGCGCAGATGCAGGTGGTACGTGTTGGAAAGCTCGATCTGACAGCCGAGGTCTTTTAAGTCCAGCGCGCTCACGCCGCCCTTAATGGCCGCCTGCGTGCCGACGTTCATAAAAACCGGCGTCTGCACTTCCCCGCCGTGCGCGCATTTGAATCTGCCGCGTCTGGCCTTGCCTTCATATTTGATGACTTTGAACATAGAATCCTCCTCAGGAAATGAACATTGCATCACCGATGCTCACGCGAAGCGTGATTTTCGGATTTTCTGCATAGTAATTCATCGCATTTCCTCCGT
>OLGF01000143.1_pt1 | contig 85310 bp, 71 predicted proteins | sample 1604971 | NCBI WGS metagenome assembly OLGF01 (sample SAMEA3888902, study PRJEB22519) | human gut metagenome | biome: human gut; feature: human-associated habitat; material: faeces | place: Denmark | collected 2011 | reverse complement strand
TGCAGCAGCTTTACTCGCTATGGGTGCTTCCATGACTTCTTTCGCAGCTGGTTGGCAGAAAGATGACGCTGGTGTTTGGCATTATTATGATAGCGACGATGAGATGGTAACAGGCGAGTGGAAGAAGGACGGCGGTAAGTGGTTCTATCTTGACGAAGACGGCGATATGCTGACAGACGCTTGGGTAGATGATGACTACTATGTAGATGAGTCTGGTGCTATGCTGACAAATGCTTGGAAATATACTGTATCTGATGAAGATCAGGATGAGCCGGACGAGGATGGCGAGCGTTGGTTCTACTTCAACAACAAAGGTAAAAAAGTTGTAAGCGATACCAAGAAAATCAATGGTAAAACTTATTTATTCGATAGCGATGGTAAGATGCAGTTCGGCTGGCAGTATGACAGCGTAAACGACGACATGTACTACTATGGCGATGAGAATGACGGTGCTAGAGTTGAGTCTCAGTGGCTGTGGCTGGAGAAATCCGGTAACTTAAGCGACGAAGATATCGATGATGGACAGAACAAAGGTCAGTGTGATGATAGCACCTCTGATCCGTGTGATGACGAAGGTTGGTACTGGTTCCAGTCTTCTGGTAAAGCATATCATGGCACAGGCAAGAAGAAAATCAACGGCAGATTCTATATGTTCAACGAGCATGGTCAGATGCTGTATGAGTGGATCGACAACAAGAAAGTATCTGTAGCTTCTAATTCTAAACTTGATGCTGCTCGTACCGATGGCACTGTAGCAACTGCTGGCGAGATGCTGTACTACAACGAAGTTGAAGATGGTTCCAGGGGCAATGGTTGGGTTCAGCGCGATGGTTCTGAGGCTATGAAGACTGACAATGATACCGACTGGTACTACATCGATGATGGTGATATGTATCACGCTAATACAACTGATGCAGCTGGAACAACCGATGATGGTGATCCAGTTTATGTAATGAGAAAGAAAGTTAAAGTAAGCGGTAACAAGTATTTCGCATTCAACGAAAAAGGTCAGATGCAGGATGGTCTGCAGTTCATCGCTAAAGACAAGGGATTCTTCTACTTTGATGAGAACGGCTACCAGAAGACTGGTAAAGTTGCTTCTGTAGAGTGCGAAGATGATGATTACACCTTCTACTTCACAACCAAGAATGGCAAGAACGGTATTGGTTATACAGGTGAAAAAGATGGTACTCTGTACTTCAATGGTAAGAGACTGGAAGCTGATGATGACTACAAGTTATATGTAGTTGATGAAAAAGTTTACCTTGTAAATACAAAGGGTAAGATCCAGAAAGCATCTACTGCTAAGAAATATGATGATATTGTGAACGCTGCTTACGTTGGAAAAGAAATTTATGTAAAGACCAACAAGAAGGGTGTTGTTGAATCTGTTGATGGTGTAGGTTATACTACTTTAGTTAATACCGTTAAAGCTGATATTGCTAAATCTGGTTTTGTAGGTGCTCAGGATTACGATAATCAGGTAGCAGTTCCGTTCATCGCACTGTATGACGGTGTTTATACATACGATAAGAACTTAGCTGAAGGCTGGAATAAATAATTGATATTAATTTGAGTTCTAATTTATTAATATCCTATTAATTCAATGATAAAGAGTCCTCTGGGAAGAAATTCCCAGGGGACCTTTTTTCTATCTTTTCAATCTCTTTCTCCACCTTGTTTCCCCCATCCTTTCATGATATGATAATAAAAACAGCCTGATTTTTCGAAAGGAGCGATGATTCTATGACGAATCTAAATATTCCGGTTGGCGTCTCGGATTTTTCTCAGATACGTAAAAATGGATATTACTATGTCGATAAAACGAGACTCATTTCGGAATTATTAAAGAAAAGCACAGCAAACGTCACGCTGATTACTCGCCCCAGACGATTTGGAAAGACGCTGGCTATGAGTATGCTGGAACATTTTTTCGATATTCGACATGATAACCATTCGTTATTTCAAGATTTGGAAATCAGTCATGAATCATCTATTTGTCAAACATGGATGAATCAGCGTCCGACTCTTTTTATTACATTTAAGGATGTAGATGGGACTACATTTGACAGTGCTTTTGATATGCTGAAATTTGTCATATCCCAGATATGCATCGAATACTCTTATTTGGAGCAAGGTGATACCGTCAGCGATGCATATAAAGAGATTTTTAAACGACTAAAAAATCAGACTGCATCTGCAACAGATATAAAGGGTTCTATCCTGATTTTGATGAAAATGATGCAGGCTTATTATGGGAAGACAGTTATTCTTTTGTTGGATGAATACGATGTTCCCGTTGCAAAAGCAAGCAACAATGGGTATTATCAGGAAATGCTGGAAATCATGAAAGCAATGATGAGTACCTCATTAAAAGATAATTCCAGCCTCTGCTTTGCGGTTGTGACAGGATGCTTGAAAATTGCTAAAGAAAGTATCTTCACTGGAACCAATAATTTTGTTTCGGATACCATTACAGCTTCTCGATTAAATGAATATTTTGGCTTTACACAAAACGATGTAAATCAGATTTTAAAGGAATCCAATACTACCGAATATTCGGATGAAATCAAAGTCTGGTATGACGGTTATCATTTCGGATGCTTTGATGTATATTGCCCGTGGGATGTGATGAATTATCTTCGGGATCTTCAGCATAATCCTTCCATGAAGCCTGAGAGTTATTGGAAGAATACAAGCGATAATGCAATTATTCGCTCTTTCATTGATTATGCAGGAAGCAGTATCACAATGAAATTAGAAAAATTGCTGTCCGGCGGATATATTTTCCAAAAGATTGAAGAAAATTTAACCTATGATTATCTTCATTCTTCCGAGGATAACTTATGGAGTATTTTATATTTAACCGGTTATCTGACGCGCGTTCGAGAGACGGATATTCAAGAAACTATACCAGATGGAACAACCGCATTGATGATTCCGAATAGGGAAATCAAGGATATTTTTGAGTCAACAATTATAAAATGGTTTAACGAATCAACGAAGCGTTGGAACCGCACAGAATTATTTCATGCGGTATGGGATGGAAACAGCGACAGGATAACGGATGAAATGAATAAACTTTTAAGAAAAACCATCAGTTATCATGATTACCGGGAAGACTTTTACCATGCATTTCTGGCAGGTATTTTTACTGGTGCCGGTTATGTGGTAGAGTCGAATAAAGAGCATGGAGAAGGTCGAAGTGATGTGATTGTCTACGACTCTGAAAATGGACAATTGGCCCTTTTTGAAGTGAAATATTCCAGCACGCTTGACCAGATGAAACAATCCTGCAAAAAAGCACTTGCACAGATCGATGAAAAGATGTATGCAAAAGAATTTGAGGATTCCTATGATAAAATTTTGTGTTATGGAATTGCTTTTTTTAAGAAGCGTTGCCTGGTGTATTTGAAAAATTAAAGTAATAATAAGGCTCCGCCTCTAAAAGAAGATTCTCTTGAAGAGACGGAGTCCTCTTATATCAAGCTATCAGCTTAATGATTCAGATACGAATTGGATGTCAAATCACAGCGGCCGCAAAAAGAGGATTTCTCAATCAACATCTCTTTTTACTGCCGCCGTGACAAATAACTTGCTTTTCATTTTTTAAATTCTAAAATTTTACATTCATGTTTTCGCGTCTTTAAATCATAATTGATTCCAACCAGCAGCATATTTCCTGAATAATCTTCCAGATTCTGGAAATATTGTTTTTTTAATATCTGCTGAATTGCGCCTTCGGCCGATTTGTTCCATTTTAGTTCGACAATCAAAGCCGGCTTATCCAGAAATCCTTTTCGCGGTAAATAAACTATATCTGCAAATCCAGATCCCGATGGAAATTCACGATAAACCTGATAAAAGTTTCTGGCAGCGTAGAGTGCCAGTGATACAGTATAACTCAGTGCATTTTCATCATTATACTGTAAATGGGATGTTTCAAAATGAGCCTGTTCCATATAAGCAGCTACTTTTTCTTCGTCTTTTTTCCAGATAGCATTAAGTAAATCAGCTGAGTTTTTCAATGCTTTCGAGACTTCTCCCCAATGGGAAACCGAAACCGCATTTACAAACTCTCCACGGATTTCATTATTAGGAATAAAAACTGATTTATGGCTGAAATCGTATCCCAGATAGCCCAGATGAATCAGCAAAGTCAGGACATCATCCTCGCCGTGAAATGTCGTCATATCATTGCTGAAACTGCCTGTATTGACCGGTACCATTTCTCCAGCCATCATGCTGAGAACGTCGTCTTTCAGCCCATCAAAATTCATGTCAATATATCCGCGCAGTGCCTCAAATGTTTCGGTCTGGTTCCAATAAGAATCGCAGATACCAGAAGTCATAGCAGCCACAACCGAACGCGGACTGTAAATAGAAGAGGCTTTTTCAAAGCGATATCCATCATACCATTCTTTGATTTCTGCCAAATCCATTTGATAATCTGAGCAGAGGCAGCGCACCTCATTTTCTGTGAAACCGACATATTGCGCCAGAACACCTGGATTTGCCATCGAGAATTCATCAAACATATTGAGCGCAGAATGGGTACCGTATTTTTTTATTGGCAATATTCCTGTCATATATGCCAGATGTATATGTGCCTTATCCTTTAGAAAATCACGAAGAAAATCCAGATATCGTTCCTGAGCCGCTTTATCTTCTGCGTATTCCCTAAAAATACAATCCCATTCATCAATGATTATAATAAATGGCTCATTTGTTTCAGCATAAATTTCCTTCATATTTTCCGTCAGATCTAATTCATCATAAAAATCAATCGTTGGATATTCACGGCGAATTTCTCTCATGAGTGAACGCCGGATCCGCTGAATCAATTCTTCGACATTAGAGCTTCGACTTAAAAATTCCTGGATATTTAAAAATATAGTTGTGTAAGTGTTTAAATATTTTTTATAATCTTTTGAACAGCTGATTTTTCGGTCTTTAAATAAAGTATCAGACTGACATCCCTTACTATAATAAGCAGCCAGCATATTGGCTGTAATGGATTTTCCAAATCTCCTTGGGCGGCTGACGCAGATATTTTTCTGGTTTGTTGCCAGCACATTGTTGGTATAAGAAATCAGCTCTGTTTTATCTACATAGATCTGAGAATGCACCGCTTCTGAAAAAGCTGCGTTTCCGGGATTTAAATATATACCCATATAGCTCCCTCTCTTTTTAATAAAACTGCACGTTTATCACACATCATGATAATTTGTTGTTTTTATTATCATATCATGAAAGAATCAGTGAAACAAGACTTGGAAGATATGCTTAAACTCAAAATGATAGTACTGCAGAGAGTTTTGCATATTCTATTCTTTAACTGACAGAGGGCAAATGCAGTCATACAGACAGACTTCCTTTACATTGCGACCACATAAAAAACTCCGCCACCTCGAAACACTTCGAGGTATCGGAGCTCTTTTTACTAAAAAAGAAGCGGCATTCCAGGAAATATCCTGAAATACCGCTTCTCAATTATCCTAAGTCAAATGACTAATCGAATAAAATTCAGATTAATTATTTGTTTAATCCTAACCAACCTTCAACAGCCTTAGTACCAACCAGATCTGTGTAGGTATAAATATCGTCATCATACAGCTGGATGAACGGTACAGATACGATCTGATCCTCTGTAACAACATCTTTACCAAACTGAGCTTCTGCATCAGCAATCAGATCCTCAGCTTTGATTGTCTTACCGCTAGCTAAAGTAACGGATACAACTTTCTTGCCGCTGATCTCTACTTTTACATCATCCTCAGCGATGCCCTTGTTCTCGATGTCATACTTCTTGGAGGTCTTCTGAACTTTACCTTTGGTATTGGTCAGATAGATATCTCCATCATAGTAGTACAGTCTGTAGTCATCATCTGCATCCAGTCTCTTACCATTGAAGTACAGATAATCATCTTTCAGACCATTGTAGCCAAGACCATTCTTACCATTCTTGGTGTTGAAGTAGAATGTGTAATCATCATCGTCGTTCTCTACAGATGTTACGCGGCCAGTCTTCTGATAGCCGTTGTCATCGAAGTAATAGAATCCGCCGTCAGCCTGGCAGTACTGTAAGCCATCCTGCATCTGACCTTTTTCGTTGAAAGCGAAGTATTTGCCTTCAACTTTGATTCTCTGAACGTATACAGCTCCGTCATCATCGTAAGTAGCGAAGTCTTTGGAACCGCCATCAGCGTATTTAACTTCACCGTCATCGATGTAGTACCAGTCTGTATCACCATCAGCATCCAGATCCTCAGCGCCGTCGATCTGATACCAGCCGTTACCTCTGGAACCATCTTCAACTTCGTTGTAGTATCTCATTACGCTGGTTGTAGCTAATTCGCCCTTAGCAAGGTTACCATCAAGCTGTGCGTTGGAACCCTGTTCAACAGCTTTGCCATCGATCCACTCGTACAGCATCTGACCGTGCTCGTTGAACATATAGTATTTGCCGTTGATTTTCTTCTTGCCTGTGTCATGATATGCTTTACCAGAAGACTGGAACCAGTACCAACCCTCATCATCACAGTTATCATCTTCGGAGCAATCAAGAACTACTTCCAGATCATCATCATCATCCAGATCGTTCTCATTGTTACCGGATTTCTCAAGCCACAGCCACTGAGACTCAGCTCTCCAACCTTCGTCTTCTGTACCTAAGTAGTAAGCGTTGCCGTCATCCTCATGCCAGCCATACTGCATCTCACCATCTTCGTTGAAGTAGTAGGTCTTTCCATTGATCTTCTTATCAGTATCGGTAACTTTTTTACCTTTGTTGTTGAAGTAGTACCAATGCTCGCCGCCGTCTTCCGGATCATCTTCATCCTCATCAGCCATGGTCTTTTTCCACTCGTTGGTCAGCATATGACCATCTTCAGCTACATAGTAGTCATCATCTACCCATGTATCTGTCTCCATCTCACCATCTTCGTCAAGATGGAACCATTTACCGCCATCTTTCTTCCACTCATCGGTTACCATCTCATCATCGCTGTCATAGTAGTGCCAAACTCCAGCGTCATCTTTCTCCCAACCAGCTGCGAAAGAAGTCATGGAAGCACCCATAGCGAGTAAAGCTGCTGCAGAAAGTACTGCAACTAATTTAGTCTGCTTTCTCATAATTAATGCACTCTCCTTTTTACTTTTTGAAATATTTTTCTCGAAATCCTAACTGCATTACCAGGTCATTATACTTCGGATATGGAAAATTATCAATAGTTTTTTTACAGAATTTCCAACTTTTTATTTTGAAGTGGAATATTGTCTGTATTTCCTATGTTTCTCTTCCCTGTGAAGTACTGCCTTTCTCCGATACACCCACATTATAATACACGTTTTTCCAAAATACCATAACATTTATCTGTGCATTTTCTTACGGATTTTTTACGAAAATTCTTTATAGTTTCGTAATTGTATTTATATTTGTACAATCCTGTTTTGACCGCCAAAATGCCTGTATTTCCAGTATTTTTTACGTTTCTTATTTCCCACAGACCACCTTATCAAGCCTTTCGTCACTGTTCACGCATACGTGCCCAGTAACAGTCTTTATTCTCCCCCCCCGCAGCATTGCTTTTTTCGTTTACTTTCTCTGTGTTTATGCTATAATGTTCATATATCACTTTTAATTTTATTTTTTGAACATACAACAGCTAGAACCTATTTTCACTCTTATCCATCTATAATGATGACGAAATACGTGAATATATAAGAGAAAAATAAAAGAATTTAATAATTCAGGAGGTTTTATATGGATCGCTATGGACTGATCTGCCGGAGTTTCTATGAGAATCCGGATGTGACCCAGCGGGAGCTTGCTTCGATTTTGAATCTTTCCCTGGGGACTGTGAATAAATTGCTTGGGGACTGCCTGGAGGAGGCATTTCTCATGACGGATATGGATACGGGGAAATATCTGCTGACCGAACAGGGGCTTAAGTATCTGGAACAATTTAAAGTGGATGGCGCCGTCATTACCGCCGCCGGGTTTGGCTCCCGGTTTGTGCCGCTGACGTTTGAGACGCCGAAGGGGCTTCTGGAAGTGTTTGGCGAGCGGATGATTGAGCGTCAGATCAAGCAGCTCCATGAAGCGGGGATCACGGATATCACAATTATCGTCGGTTATTTAAAGGAAAAGTTTGAATATCTGATCGACAAATATCAGGTCAAACTCCTCTATAACCCGGAGTACGCCACCAAAAATAATCTGGCTACGATCTACCATGCCCGCGAGCTGTTCCGCGGTCGCAATATGTATCTGCTTGTCTCGGACAACTGGATTCGAAATAATATGTACCATAAGTATGAGTGCGGCGCGTGGTACTCTTCCGTTTACATGGATGGTGAAACGTCAGAGTGGTGTCTTTCTTCTAATAAAAAGGGACGTATCACATCGGTGCAGGTCGGTGGGCATGATTCCTGGGTCATGTATGGACCTGCGTTCCTCTCGCGTGATTTTTCCAACCAGCTGATTCCGCTCATTGAGGAAGCCTATCATCAGCCTGGCACAGAACAATGGTACTGGGAACAGGTTGTCGTCGATCATATCAAAGAACTGGATTTTTCGATGAACTGCCAGCCGGCGGATCAGGTCTATGAGTTTGAAAACCTGGAAGAACTGCGCCTGTTTGATCCGAAATATCAGAATCATTCGGACAATGCCGCCATGCAGCTGGTCGCACACGTTTTCAATGTAAAAGAGGAAGCGATACACAACATCCGCTGTCTCAAATCTGGTATGACAAACCAGTCGTTCCTGTTTGAACTGGATGGAAAACATTATATCTGCCGCATTCCGGGTCCGGGAACAGAATTTCTGATTAACCGGAAAGAGGAGGAGGCTGTTTACAAGGCGGTCACACCGCTTGGCATTACCGAACATATTTTGTATTTTGACGGAAAAACCGGCTACAAGATCGCCCAGTATTATGAGGGCGCTCGGAATGCGGATGCAAAGAACCCGCAGGAGATGGCCGCCTGCATGGAGATGCTGCGGAAGCTGCATCATTCCGGCGTGACGGTTCCGCACACGTTCCGCATCCGGGAACGGATTGATTTTTATGAGAGGATCTGCCGCGGACATGAGGAAATGCTGTTCGAGGACTACCCAGCGGTCCGCGCCCGGATGAATGAACTGATGGATCGGCTGGATACACTGGAACGTCCTTGCTGCCTCTCCCATATTGACTCGGTTGCGGACAATTTCCTGTTTCTGCCGGACGGCTCCCTGCGTCTGATCGACTGGGAGTATGCAGGCATGTGCGATCCGCTCATTGATATTGCGATGTGCAGTATTTATTCATATTATTCACAGGAAGAGCTTGACCACCTTCTGGAAGAATACCTCCAGCACGCCCCATCGGACGAGGAACGCTTTGTCACGTATGCCTATGCGGCGCTCGGCGGTTTCCTGTGGGCGCTCTGGGCGGTCTTCAAGAGTATGGAAGGGCGCGAATTTGGCGATTACACGATCGTGATGTACCGGTATGCGAAAAATTATTATCGAAAAATTGTTTCCGAGGGCTTGTTAAAATTGTAATATTTCCGTTAGGTATTTTACATTTTTCTATGTTATACTTATAAAGTAATTTGATATGATACCAGGGTCAAAAGGTCAGAAGTTCGACGCAAGCTTGCTTGCAGGAGAATTTTTGACCTTGGGACCCGCCAAAAACATGAGTAAGTAGCCATTTTTCAAAGAAAAATGAGCGAATTACGAATGTTTTTGAAGATTGCGGGAGCATATAGTGCGGAGCAATCTGGTATCAGAGGGGTCAAAATGCTTTTTGCCCCCAACATCTTTGATATTAATTTCTACTGTAATCATAGATAACGATAAATCACATTGCAAGGGGGATACGCGATGCGGAAAAGATATGCAAAACTGCTTGGGCTTGCCTGCCTGATCGGTGCCATGGGGCTGCTTCCTTCTTCCCAGAGCCGTGCGGCCGGATGGCTGAAGGACGGAAACTACTGGTACTACATGACCGACGACGGTCAGAAGCATACCGGATGGGTACATATCGGAGAGAAATATTATTATATGGATGATTCGACCGGCAAGATGGTGACCGGTTGGCGTCAGGATTCATCCACTTCCGCCTGGTATTATTTCAACCAGAGCGGCGAGATGATGACCAAATGGCAGAAAATCAACAACTACTGGTACTATTTTAACCAGTACGGTGTGATGCAGAAGGGCTGGCTCCAGCTTGATACGGTCTGGTATTACCTGGGTGAGGATGGACGGATGTTTACCAACTGGCAGAAGATGGACAACGGCACCTGGTACTATTTCGGCACGGACGGGGCGATGCGGACTGGCTGGCAGAAGGTAAACAGCACCTGGTATTATCTCGACGAAAATGGAAAACTGCTGACCGGTTGGCAGCTCATCAAAAATGAATACTACTATCTCCATGAGGGCAAGATGCTGACCGGATGGCTCAATGACAGCAACGGAAACACCTACTACATGGACAAGACAGACGGCAATATGAGCCGCGGATGGAAGCAGATCGACGGCACCTGGTACTATTTCAATGAGTACGGACACCGCCAGAAAGGCTGGATTAAGGTATCCGGCACCTACTATTATCTGGATGAGAACGGTAAGATGGCTTCGAACACAACCCGGACGATTGATTCGGTGAAATACACCTTTGCCAAGAGCGGTGCGTGCCAGAATCCACCGTCCAGTCTCTCCGGCATGAGCGACAGCTATTTTGACCCAAGTGCTTCACAGGGAACAGGGACTTCGTCTGGCAGTTCTTCTTCAAGCAGCACTTCGGGGCCAGGCGGAACGGCTTCGAACAATTCCAATTCAGGGACCTCCAGTTCAGGTAACACCAACAATTCGAATCGTTCCGATCCTTCGACCAGTTTTACTGCACCGGGAAGTTCCAACAGCTCCAGCTCGTCAAATGGTTCTTCGTCGGGCACAACCGTTCCGATTCCTGGAAGCGGCTACAGCAGCTCCACTTCCACGCCGGGCGGGACTTCCAGTTCGTCAGGCTCTTCGAAAAACCAGACAAGCAGCAGTTCCACCAGCGATACCGGCAATGTACCAAGCCGCATCTACAGCAACGGCACGACTTACACCGCACCGACGACATCAAGCTCCAGCTCGTCAGGCTCTTCGTCAAATTCGTCCGATAAACGGATTAACGGATTTACCTCCAATCAGGGCGATACGATTCAGGAGGGACAGACGCAGGGTCCTGGACGGAAATAAACCGTATTTGCAAAATATATAAGTGTTGTTAAAAAAAGATTTTGACCAACGATTCATAGCCTATATCGATGGTCAAAATCTTTTTAATTAAAATCATACCTTCTAAAAGCTGCCTACACCTCAAACACCAAATCCCCATAACTCGGGAACGGCCATAACTCTTTATCTACCAGCATTTCCAGCTCGTCTGCCGGTTTACGGAGAGCTACCATCGCCGGGCATACCTCATGCAGATAGGCAAATGCTTTTTCTTTGTTATCCTTGATCGCAGATGCCTTTGCCAGGATATCTTTGAGTGCCGCCAATGCCACCTTCATCTCTGAGAGTTTATCAGAGGTCTCTAAAAGCAGTTCTTTCTGGACACTGACATCGGCTTCCTCACAGGCAGTCCGTACGGCTGTCAGGGAGGAAGCAAGCTGGGTCGTATATTTGACAACCGCCGGGATGATCTGCTTGCCCGCCATGTCGATCATCGTCTTTGCCTCGATGTTGACGGTCTTGGAATATGCCTCATACTCAATCTCGGCGCGGGATTCCAGCTCGGTCCGGGTGTACACGCCAAATTCTTCAAAGAGCTTGATCGCTTTCTCTGTCCGGATTGCCTCGACAGAATCGATACCTGCTTTCAGGTTCGGGAGTCCACGGCGCTCTGCCTCTTTAACCCATTCCTCAGAATAACCATTTCCGCTGAAAATGATGCGGCGGTGCTCTGCAAACAGGCGCTTGATCATGTCATGGACTGCGCTGTCAAAATCATCGCTGTTTTCCAATTCGTCCGCAGCCTCTTTAAACGCCTCTGCCACGATCGTGTTGAGCACGACGTTCGGGGATGAAACAGAATCCGAAGAACCAACCATACGGAACTCGAATTTATTACCGGTAAACGCAAACGGTGAAGTACGGTTGCGGTCGGTTGCATCCTTGACGAAATCCGGAAGTGTCGCTACTCCCGTCTGAAGTACCTCGCCCTGCTTAGAATGTGCGGCTTCGCCCGTGCTGCACAGCTGATCGATAACATCCTCCAGCTGCTCGCCCAGGAAAATAGAGATGATCGCTGGCGGCGCCTCTGCCGCACCCAGACGATGATCGTTGCCCGGAATCGCGGTGGACTCGCGCAGCAGATCCGCGTGTCTGTCAACTGCTTTCATGATGCACGCCAGAACCAGAAGGAACTGTACATTTTCGTGCGGCGTCTCGCCCGGATTCATCATGTTGATGCCGTCGTCGCTCGTCAGGGACCAGTTGTTGTGCTTACCGGAACCATTGATTCCATCAAATGGTTTCTCATGCAGCAGACAGGTCAGACCGTGATGTCCTGCGACACGCTTCATCGCCTCCATGACCATCTGGTTGTGATCGACTGCCAGATTGACCTGACAATAGGTTGGTGCCAATTCATGCTGTGCTGGTGCAACTTCGTTGTGCTGTGTCTTTGCACTGACACCCAGACGCCACAGTGTCTCATTTAACTCTTTCATGAATGCACCGACTCTCGGACGGATGCTTCCAAAATAGTGATCATCCATCTCCTGCCCTTTCGGCGGCATCGCGCCAAACAGGGTACGACCGGTGTAGATCAGGTCTTTTCTCTGTAAATATTTGTTCTTATCAACCAGAAAATACTCCTGCTCCGGTCCCACATACGGAATCACCCGGTGGGAAGTCGTATTTCCAAACAGGCGGAGAATCCGGAGTGCCTGCTCGTTGATTGCCTGCATGGAACGCAACAGCGGTGTCTTCTTATCCAGTGCTTCGCCGCGGTACGAACAGAATGCGGTCGGTATGTAGAGTGTCACGCCCAGCGTATCTTCACGCAGAAATGCCGGGGAAGTACAATCCCAGGTTGTATAGCCGCGTGCCTCAAAGGTGGAACGAAGTCCGCCCGACGGAAACGAGGATGCATCCGGCTCGCCCTTAATCAGCTCTTTACCGGAAAACTCCATGATAACGCGTCCGTTGGAATCCGGTACGGAGATAAACGCATCATGTTTTTCTGCCGTAATGCCGGTCAGCGGCTGGAACCAATGGGAATAATGCGTCGCACCGCGCTCGATCGCCCAGTCTTTCATCGCGTGTGCGACAACATCTGCGATGGACGGATCCAGCTCAGCTCCGTCTTCAATGGTTTTCTTCAGTTTTTTGTAAACACTTTTCGGAAGGCGTTCCTGCATCGCCTTGTCATTAAACACATTTTTTCCGAAAATTTCCGGTACGTTGATAATCTCGCTCATTCAATCCCTCACATTAATATGAAAACAGACCGGACCGCCGGTATGTATATCCGCGTTGCGAAATGTACATCCCTGCAGTCCGGTCATGAACCTTACTTATTCATCAGGCTTTTCCGATAGAACCGAACAGTTCCATCTTTGTCTTAACCGTCTCTTTGATCGCCTCAAAACCAGGTGCAAGAAGTTTACGCGGGTCAAATCCTTTGCCCTGCTGATCCTTACCAGCCTCGATATACTGGCGGGTTGCCTCTGCAAATGCCAGCTGGCACTCAGTATTTACATTAATCTTCGCTACACCTAAAGAAATGGCTTTCTTGATCATATCTTCCGGAATACCGGTACCACCGTGAAGAACCAGCGGCATATCGCCTACTTTTTCTTTTACGGCTGCCAGCGTCTCAAAGCTTAAGCCTGGCCAGTTTGCCGGATATTTGCCGTGGATATTGCCGATACCTGCTGCCAGCATATCAACTCCGAGGTCTGCAATCGCCTTGCACTCGTTCGGATCTGCACATTCGCCCATACCGATCACGCCGTCTTCCTCGCCGCCGATGGAACCAACCTCAGCCTCCAGGGAAATACCTTTCTCCGCGCAGACTTTGACTAATTCTTTGGTTTTCTCTACGTTCTCGGCGATCGGATAATGGGAGCCGTCAAACATGATGGAAGAAAATCCAGCATCGATACATTTGTAGCAGCCCTCGTAGGTGCCGTGATCCAGATGCAGCGCAACCGGAACCGTGATGTTCAGCTCTTCGATCATCGCTTTTACCATCGCAGATACTGTCTTAAAGCCAGTCATATACTTGCCTGCGCCCTCTGAAACACCTAAGATAACCGGTGAGTTCTGCTCCTGTGCCGTCAGTAAAATCGCTTTGGTCCATTCAAGATTGTTGATGTTGAACTGACCAACCGCATATTTTCCATCTCTTGCCTTCTGAAGCATTTCCTTCGCACTAACTAACATATACAAACCTCCTCGTTGTCTCTTTTTGATCTAACCAGAGTCTATTATATACCATAATTCAGTATTTGCCTAGCCTGTCAAAAAAATAACAGGCAATTATTTTAATATTTTGTAACTTTTACTGTAAAATCTCCGAAACAGTCTTCTCCATCTCCTCCGGATTGCACTGGCGGTTGTGACGGATCTCTGCCTTGCGGATCTCCTCGATCGCCTGCGGGATCTTCACGCCGGATGCTTTCTCCATCTCGTCGATAAGCTCGAACTCGCCCTTGCCTTCTTCGCTGCCGAAGATTGCCTCCATGACGCTGCGGGAGAATTTATATGGGCTTGCCGTCGATGCGATAACTGTCTTCTTGGTATCGCCTGTCTCCTTCACATAGTTATGGTATACGCAGGATGCAACGCCGGTATGCGTATCGATCATATAACCGGTCTCATCGTAGAGACGCTTGATCTCGGCTGCATTTGCCGCCTGATCGGCATAACCGCCGACAAAATCTGCCATGCGCGCACGCATCTCACCGGTAACCGAATATTTGCCATCTTTCGAAAGCTCTTCCATGCGTTTCTTGGTCTCCTCCGCATCGCAGCCGGTGGAGAGATAAATCAGACGTTCCAGGTTGCTGGAAATCAGAATATCCATCGACGGGGAAGAGGTCAGGATGAATGGACGGTTCTTGTCATATACGCCTGTCTTAAAGAAGTCGTACAGAACTTTATTGTCATTGGACGCGCAGATCAGCTTGTCGATCGGCACACCCATCTGTTTTGCAAAATAAGCCGCTAAGATATTGCCGAAGTTTCCGGTCGGAACGGTTACATTGATCTTCTCACCGTTCTCGATCTCGCCATTTTCAAGCAGTTTTGCATACGCATATACATAGTATACAACCTGTGGTACGAGACGACCGATGTTGATGGAGTTTGCGGAAGAGAGCTGATAGCCTCTGCCTGCTAATTCTTTGGCAAATTCTTTGTCACCGAAGATTTTCTTGACACCGCTCTGTGCATCATCAAAGTTTCCGGAAATACCGACAACGCTTGTGTTCGCGCCCTTCTGGGTCAGCATCTGCAGCTCCTGCACACGGCTGACGCCGTCCTTCGGGTAAAATACGATAATTCTGGTTCCCTCAACGTCTGCAAAACCAGCCATCGCTGCCTTTCCGGTATCGCCGGAGGTTGCGGTCAGGATCACGATCGTGTTCTCCGCATGGTTCTTCTTCGCCGATACGATCATCAGATGCGGCAGGATCGAGAGCGCCATATCCTTGAAGGCAATCGTGCTTCCGTGGAACAGCTCCAGATAATATGCTCCGTCTGCTTTGACAAGCGGCGCAATCTCTTCCGTATCAAACTTACTGTCGTAAGCGCGCTCGATACAGGTTTTCAGCTCTTCCTCCGTGAAATCAGTCAGGAACTGCTTCATAACTGCATAAGCTACTTCCTGATATGTTTTATGGGATAATTCTTCCAGGCTGCAATCTAACGCCGGGATATGATCCGGCATGAACAGGCCGCCGTCTGCTGCCAGTCCCTTTAAGATCGCCATCGAAGCCGTTACGTTGTTTTCACCGCCACGGGTACTGCTGTAATTGATTGCCATGATTTTCATCCTCTCTTTTTATCTTTCCCCGTCGTCCCCATCTTTGCAAAGGATGCCGGAGTCAAACTTTCTGCCATGTAAGTGTTCTGTGTGGTTTTGCAGTTCTCCCGCAAAGTTACGGAACCCCCTGCTCACTTTAGTTAAAAATTCTATCATACTTTATGGCACAGCGCAAGAAAAATTCCCCCCTTAATACGTGATCTTCCAGCGCCCAAACAATCCCTTCTTAAAATGGGAAAACCGCCGTGAAGCACTCTCATTTCCCATCTCGATCGCCTTCTGGTAGCACTGTGCCGCCCGCTCGAGATCTTCCGGGGATTCATTTTTCCGTTCGTAGATAAATCCAAGCTCATAGAGTGCATATCCGTCACATTCCGTCTGTGCCGCCCGCTCAAAAAGCTCCTTCGCCTTATTTTCATCGGCGGTGCAGCCTTCTCCCTTCATATAGAGATAGCCTAACTTGGATGCAGACTGCAGACTTCCGGCTTCTTCGCACCGGTTCAGCCACTCAAATGCTTTTGCATAATCGCGGTCTACTCCCTCTTCGCCCTGGAAATACAGGCATCCAAGAATCTCCATGCACTCTGGATTTCCCTGCGAAGCGCCTTTTTCGTACCAGGAAACTGCCTGCTTCATATCAATCTCGCCGTTCAGACCATCCCGATAGATATTTCCAAGCGCCAGACTTGCCTGTCCGTCCGTCTCGATCCCAGCTGCCTCCCGCAGAAGTTTTTCTGCCCGGATAGTGTCCTGCTCGTCGGACGGGCGCAAATACAGGCGGGCTAACGGAAGCGCCGCCTCTTTGATGCCTGCCGCATATGCTTTTCCATACCAGTAAAACGCTTTTTCATCATCACGCTCCACCAGTTCATCCTGATAGAACAGATTTCCAAGTTCTTCAAAGCTCTCCGCCTCGTTCCGCGCCGCGGCTCCTTCCAGCGCCTGGACGGCCGCCTGGATATCGCGCTCTGTGCCCTGTCCGTTTAAATACATCTGCCCCAGATACAGCATGGCGCGGGAAGACCCCTGCTTTGCCGCCGCATAGTCATATTGGAATGCAGCTTCCCAGTCTTCTTCCTGGCGGTAATGTTCCCCCATCTGGAAGAGTCCCCAGACCTCCCCGCTGGCGGCGCACTGATTCGCCCAGCGAAGTGCCTCTTTTTCATCTTTTTCCCGGTATGTACCATTCTGGCAGCATTTTCCCATCTTAACCATCGCCGGGATAATGCCGCCGTCCGCCGCCCGTTCGTACCAGAAGAGGCACTGCTCGCGGGCGCTCTCAGTCTGCGGCATATAATCGGCCAGATCTTCCCACTCAACTGCCTCGCCCATCTGCCACGCGGCATAGACATCGCCCATCTCAGCGGCATCCCGCACCTGACGGTAACTTTCCTCGATGGAATAACGTGCCGACTGCTTCATCTGTTCGTCATACTGACCGGCGCGCAGCGCTCCTAACACTGCCCGGGCACTTCCCGCCGAAGCCCCCCGCAGGTAACATTCATACGCTTTTTTCTCATTGAACCCGACAGCCCCGTCCCCCCAGCTGTAACAGTGTCCTAAAAAGAACCATGCTTCTGCATCGCCCGCATATGCCGCCTCTTCCAGCCAGGTAACTCCCTGGGCGTACATCGCATCGTTACACTGTTTCCAGATCTGGTCTGCACCTTTCTCACATAAGCCTGTCATCAGGATTGTCATATATCATTCATCCGCCTTCCACACGAAATTGTATCAATTAAAACTTTCTGCCTCCGCCGCCGTGCATCCTTCCGCTGCTGCCCTGATGTATGGTCGTCCTTCCAGCCGAACCGGCCGAAGCGCCCGGACCCGGATTTTTCGGAATCCGTCTGGTCACTACCGACCGGTTTACAAACTGCTCCTCATTTTGGACAAAATGCAGCGCACTGTCCGCCCGGTATGCCATATGGAAACCCAGCGACTGACGGTGTTCTTTCTGCATCTTATACTGGCGCATCACCGAAAAGCACGGGAGTGCCGCCACGATTGCAGCCGCGACCGCCGCAAACAGCACCTCATACCATTCCAGGGAATGTTTTTTCTCCTCGCGCACCTGCGTATACTGTCCCGCCGGAACGCCCATCTCCAGATAATTTTCGATGCTGTCGATCGCCCCCAGCGCGCCTTCCGCATAGTTTCCATCCGCCACGCTGTCATATGCCGCATCCAGCACCTTCTCTACCCGCGCATCCGTCAGCACTTTCATCGCATACCCGGTGGTAGAAACGTATATCTCCCGGTTGTCCATATCGATCGAAAGCAGAATACCACTCGCATCGTCCCCGACGCCCAGTCCGTGAGTGTCATAAAAATCATCGGCATAGCTTTCCGCCGATTCTCCCTGTGCGTCCTCGACTGTCAGTACCGCCAGATCGGCATCCTGTGAATCACGCACCTCATCGATCCGTGTCTCCAGCTCCTGCACTTCTTCCGCACTGAACAGTCCCGCCTCGTCGAAGACGCGCGTGCCTTCCGCCGCCCATATAGGGCTGACCTGTGAAAATGAAATAAATGCTGCAACAAAGAAGCATATAAAACCTTTCAGCCGTCCATATTTCTTCTTTTTCTGTGTGACTCCCGCATTTTGATTCTCTATCATATCAGGTATCCTCCCAGCAGCAAAAGTACAAACACAGGAATGAAAATCGTCAAAAACAGGCGCACCAGTTTTTTCGAATCAACCGGCAGGACGCCGCAGACCTTTCCATTTTCCCCATTCATCGCAAAATAGTACATCTGACCGCTCTTCGGATCCGGATAGGTCATCATCCACACCGGAAGCATGGCATAGTTCCATTTTTCCCCCGTGATGGTCTCCCGATGGTTCCGAATATCCACATGATCGTAGCCGGAGACGCTATTTTGCAGGGATTCTCTCGTATACTGCTTGATCTCCTGCTCAATCTCCTGTGTAAATTCTTCCTTTTCCCGGTCGCGCCGCTCCGCTCTAAATCCCAGAAAATAGCCTGCCTGAAACGGGCGCAGCTTCTTCATATCAAACGGAAGCACGGTCTCGGCAAGGCTGCGGTCCGCCTGCTTTAACGCGTTGCGCGCCACATCCTTGATAGGAAGCTCCGCCTTTTTCTCCAGATGGTAACGGCTCGTCTCGATATACTCGATCTCCCCCGCCACCGTCACGCGTTTCCGCAGCGCCTCCGCCTGCATCTCACCGGATACCTGACAGCTATACATCCAATATGGATAATAAATTCCCTCCAGATAGTCCATCTGACGCGGCGAGTAGAAATCATCCGGCACATACTTTTTCTTCTGAATCCAGTTTTTAAAGATTTCTTTTGCCTTTTTCTTGTCGATCTCAAACGGAATCAGACCGTCCGGGCGGTATTTACCGTCCAGACTTCCCGAAAGAACCACCGGATTGTGACAGTAACAGCAGTACGTGGACGCCGTCGTCTCCTGTGCCACAATCTCCGCGCCGCAGCTCGGGCAGGTATAGAGAACCATCTTGGACTCCGCCTGCTTCTGGCTCTCTATCTTTTCCGCTTCCGGCATTTCACCCGGCTTCGAAGCTTCCTCTGACTTTCTGGCTGCCTCTTCCATCTCTTTCAACGTCTCTTCCGTAAACGCTGAGAGGCAGTATTCACATTTAAATTTCTGCGTCTTCGGATCAAACACCAGCCCGCCGCTGCAGTTTGGACACTTATATGATTGTATCTCCATACGCCCTATGACCTCGGTTTTCCGCATTCAGAACAAAACTTACCTGTATTGACCGTTCCGCAGCTGCAGGTCCACGGACCGGCTGGTCTTGGCTTGCCGCACTCGGAGCAGAACTTTCCGTGGTTGACATTGCCGCACTCACAAGTCCAAGATTCCGCCGGAGCTGCCGCACTGCCCTGAGGCGGTGCATTCTGTCCTGCCGGTTGTGCATAACCGCCCTGTGGTGCCGCATCCATCTGTCCCGGCTGCTGTGCATAACCACCCTGCGGCGCTCTATTCGCCTGCCCCGGCGCATAACCGCCCTGCGGTGCCGCATATCCCTGCCGCGCCGCCTGCTGCATCTGCATCTGCTGCAGGTTGGACGCCGATGCGGCGCCCATAAATCCGCCGCCGAAGTTCATGCCGGCGCCCATTCCCATGAAGCCTGCCATCGCACCGCTTCCGTTGGAACCGGCTGCCTCAAAGCCGCGTGCCATCGCGCCCTGTACATACCCCTCGCGCACCGACGGGTCGCCGAGCATCGCGCCCTGATTCCGCATATTGATGAGTTTCTGCGATTCTTCATCATAGGAAATGCTGGCGATACCGACTGACTGGATCTCCATGCCACGCAGACGGTTCCACTCTTCATCCAGCGTCTCCGCCATATATCGTCCCAGTTCCCTGCCTTTGGAGGCTACAAAGGAAATCCGCACGCCATCCGCCGACATCTGGTTGATCGAGGTCTGCAGCGCTTCCAGGAACTCCGCTAAATACTGCTCATTGATGGAATCAATCTCCACCTGATCCTGATTTTTCGGAATAGCCTCCGCATAAAATTTCAATGGATCCGTGATCTTGATGGAGTAAGTTCCATGTGCGCGCAGAAACAGCTCGGAATTATAGAATAAATCAAAATAGTTGATCGGCGTCCGTGTGCCGAACTTGATTCCCTTGATCTCCTGGAGATTAATATAGTAGACCTTCTGTGCATACGGCGTCTGTCCGCCATAGCGCACACGGTTGAAGGATTCTTTCAGCGCATCGCCGAACTGTCCGTTAAACAGAGACGGCAGGGATGAATTCTGCACTGTATAATAACCCTCTTCCGCTGTATAATCAACGACCTTACCGCCGTCCACCAGCATCATAAACTGATTCGGGTACACATGGATCACAGAACCATTGGACACCGTTTCCGGCGTTCTCTTCCGGTTCTCCCCGCGGCGTGTCTGCACACCCGCTGAAAATACGGTCTGTTCCCCCATATTTTCCGGTTCAATCACTTCCAGCCACTGATCTGCCAGCCCGCCGCCGACCGCGTGTGCCGCTGCTCTGATAATTCCCATACTCTCTGCCTCCTTGTCCAAATTCATAGTCTCTCTGTTTTTCTGCTTTTTCTATCTATCGGTTATCCTTCCCTTTATTTTTCCCATGCCGATTCCATTTTCCCGGCGTGATCGCCCAGACTGCTGCCGCGATCAGCACCATCGCCAGTATACACTGCAAAATCAGGCTGCACGCCGTCCAGTGTGCTGTGATCGCATTGTCTGGAAATACGCCGAACAGCGGCTCGAACCATTTTCTCATGTCACCGCTTCCCGCCTGTCCGTTAATTACATTATAAAACGAGACAGCCGGATTGAAAAGAAAGAGATAGCGTAAAATGCCGGAACTTGCCATTTCCGATGCATTGAGATTAGATGCATACGAATTTGCCGCCCGGAGCGCCATCCGGTATGCAAACAGATTGACTGCCATCGTTCCCGCCGTCAGCGCCACCACCGTCACATAGGAGCAGACGGTCGATACCGTCGAGCGGCGCAGCACCGATGAATAAAAGATCCCGATACTGCCCGTTAAAATTGCCACAACGCCGTGGCACAGGAACAGCATCCCGATGTCCTGCAGCGTAACGCCCCCGTAGACAAATACGAGCGCCTGTACCGGAAGTGCCGAGACCGCCAGCACCAGCATCGTCACCAGCGAGGACGCCAGTTTTCCAAGCACCATGTCACGCGGCTCCATCGTGGTCGTCAGCATCAGTTCCAGCGTCTGGCGTTCCCGCTCGCCGCTGATACTGCTGGCAGTCAGCGCCGGCATGATGAAAAGCAGCATGATAAATTCGATCGAGGAGACGAACGTGTAGAGATCCAGAAACTGCGAATACTGGATCTCCGCCGTCGTCCTGACCTGTTCCGCCACCGAATACATATTAAACAGCGCCACCGCCGCCAGAATACTGTTAAAAACAAACAGAATCGCCATCATGCGAATGCTGCGGCTTCCGACTGTCATTTCCCTCCTAAATACCGGATTCCATCTCATGTTTCAGCACCGCCCTCTCTTCTTCATGTCCTGTGATCTGCATAAACAGTGATTCCAGGCTTCCCTTCTCGCGCATAAAGCTGCTGACCATCACATCCGCATCGATAAGCTGCTGCAAAAGCAGCGCCTCATCCTGCCGATCCCCCAAAAAGCCCAGCTTGATCTCATCCCCCTGCACCGCGATCGTCTGCACGCAAGGATGGCTTTTCAGGATCGCAAGCGCCTTTTCTTTCTGACTGAAAATCGAGATCAGAAGCGGATTGGACGAGTTGATCCGCGCAAAAATCTGATCCATGCTGCCCTGCAGGACCGTTCTTCCCTGCTCAATGATGCCGATCGAGGTACAAAGCTCTGACAATTCCGATAAAATATGGGAGCTGACGAGCAGCGTTTTTCCCTGATCGCGCAGTTCTTTCAGAATCGCCGTATACTCCACCCGGGTGCGCGGATCCAGCCCGGAAGCCGGTTCATCCAGGATCAGAAGATCCGGATCGTGGATGAGCGCCCGCGCCAGACAGAGGCGCTGCTTCATACCTCTCGAAAGCCCGTCCACGAAAAAGTCCTCTTTATCTTCCAGCCGCACCTGTTCCAGAAGCGTATGGCAGCGCGTCCGCGCCTGCAGCCCCGTAATTCCGTAGCAGGATGCAAAAAATTCCATATATTCCGATACTTTCAGGTTATCATATACTCCGAAGAAATCCGGCACATAGCCGATCCGCCGCCGGAGTTCTTTTCCGTCTGAGTAAACATCCAGTCCGCCGATCTCCACCTCGCCCTCATCGGGAACGAGAAGTCCCGCAAGAATCTTGAGCGTCGTCGTCTTGCCTGCCCCATTGGGACCCACGAATCCAAAGAGTTCCCCGTCCGCGACCTCCAGATTCACCCCATCCAGCGCTTGAAAATTGCCATATCGTTTTCTGAGGTTTTTAATCGTCAGCATCACTCTCTCCTCCCTACGACATAGATTCTTGGAAGCTGGCTTTCCCAGCCATACTCTCCCGTCTGTTCCGGCACATATTTGACGGTCAATGTGTTCGACGGAGACAGGTACGGCGAAAGCTCCTTTGCCGAATACTCTGATTTCAGCTCGATCCGGTCATTGCGCCCGGTCTCATAGTTATAGAAATACATGCTTCCGGAGAAGGATGACATATACGGATAGAGCGGATTTTCCGAAAATCGCGGTGACAGAGTCTCAAACGTAAGCTTTTCAATGACAAGGTCACTTCCCAGCGAATATTCGACCGTCGCAGCCTCCGCTGTTTCCCCGCTATACATTGTGTTGTACGCCGCCTCATAATTTCCGGCGAGCACCGTTGGATCTTCCTCAAGCGCCGAACAGTAAAGTTTTCCGTCTTTTTCACGGTTCAGCGGGATTGACTCGGTCACCATGCAAAATCCTTCCCGAAGTGTCCTCGCATCCGCCAGAAAATCTTCCTCTCCCTGGAGCTTCCGGGTTGAAAATGCCACCAGGCACGCCTCAGACGGATTGCGCCCCGCGCCGGAATCCAGATAAAAGCTCAAAAGTCTCGTCCGCTCCTGCGCCTTTAAATAGTCCGGATCCTCAATCTCCGCTTTCTCATACTGATCTGCCCCGGTTACCATCTGTGCTGCCGCATACGAATAGCTGACCGGATAATTGCAGGTTTCCTTTCCATCCAGAGAAACCGTCTGCCCAGGCTCTAAACTTCCCAGCAGCACCGCTTTCCCATTGATGAGCAGAGCCGCATTCTCCAGCGGTTCCTCAAAACAGTTTTTTACCGTTCCCGACACCACGCCGTCAAAATAGGAAATATTTCCCTGAACGCCCATCGAGTCCGTTTTCTCCAGCTCACGACGCAGGGTAAACAGATTCGGTGAAAATGCGACCGTATCCCGCATTTTAATTTCGACCCGTTCCGGCTGATAAACAAAGTTTGTATGATACTCTTCCTCACCGGTAAAGCGCACCGCCGAAACCGCATCGTAATAGTAACTGCGCGTCATCGGGCGCACCTCATAGCCCGGCTTTAAGCTCACCGAATACGGCTTGTTATAAGGGCTTCGGATGTTCATATAAGTGGCTTCTTCCGCCTCTTCTCCCGAGGTATCCAGAATCGACGCATACGTCACAAACGGCTCCCGGAAGCGTGTCTTTACGCCCAGCGCATAAATAATGCCAGTAAACAAAAACGCCCCCAGTGTCACCGCCGGCAGATAATACCGGTAAATTCCTCGCCTTTTTAAGTAGAAATAGATGCCCGGACCGATCAAAAGCAGATAGACCACCACGATCACCGTATATGCCGCAACCTTCGGAAGCCGCCCCGCATTGCCGGTGTTGACCAGCCCCTGTACGCTGAAATACGAGCCCGAATAACCGTAGTAATCCTCCTGTGCCAGCTCGTCCACGGTATCACTTCCCAGCACCAGCGTATACAGCTTTTCAAATGAGGATGGATTGGTCAGACACAAATCGCTGATCGCATCCATCGAAAAGGCAGCTGCCACGATCCGCCCCTGTTTGCAGTTCGTATGGGATAACAGCGGGAACACTTCCCCCGCCAGCAGAGTGCTGCCGTTCTTCAGGTTCACATCGACGCATTCTGCCTGGATCTCCCCCGTCTGCTCGCCCGGTGCCGTCTCCCCGCCCAGACTGACCGGAACGGTTACCGCATCCAGATACGGCGGCTCCAGCACCTTCTCTGCAAACCTGCCATAATTTCTCGCACAATCCACACCGCCGCCAAAGAGGATCGTACCGCCGTCTTCCACCCAGCGCCGCAGCGCCTCATACTGGACATCGCTGAGCGAATCCAGGTCAAATCCAGACACAATTACCAGATCCAGCGGATCGTAACCCAGCCGGTCATCCGGTGCCTGCTCGGCATCCAGAAAAACCGCCCGCGTCCGAAGCGTCCCATATCGGATGCCCGCGCCGTCTAAATAAGAAAGTGCCTCCGGCGTATCCGTCAAAATTCCGATATAACTCTCCGCAACGTCCTCCTCAGAACCAAGTTTCAGACGTTTCCGGATGACCGTTTTCCCGTTTACATCCTGTACCGATACAAACATCTGATCCGCCCGCACACCCAGCGGGATATAATATTCTTGTTCAAACTTCTCCCCCGCTGCCAACGATAACGGATAGGAATACTGGTACGCCTCCAGACTGGACTGCGCGGTCAGAAACTCCAGCGTTCCCTCAAACGGCGCTGTATCATTATTCAGAAGGACCGTTACCCGAAGGTAACGGTCGCTCTTTGCCGTATTGTCAAATCCATAGGAAACATCCATCGACAGCGGCGCATCTGCTTCCTTCTGTGAGGCATATGCGTACCCTGCAGGAAGGCAGAATAGTGCCATCCATCCGATCAATATCGCAAAAAAGAACTGTATTCCCCTCTTTTTCTGCATCCTTTCTCTCCCTATCTTTCTAATGTACTATCGGATTCTTTCCCACACTCGCCTTTACGGCATCTGGAAATTTTCCCTGTTGATGTCAAAATTCGTCCGCAGGCGCACCGTAAACACCGTTCCATTCAGATCGCTCGTTACCTGAATCGTGCCGCCGTGCATATCGACGATATTTTTGGCGATCGCCAGACCTAACCCTGTGCCGCCCGTGTTGGTCGATCGCGACTGTTCCACGCGGTAGAATTTATTAAATAAAAGAGGCAGCTCGTCCGCCGGAATCACGTAGCCGTAGTTCGTCACCGAGACGGTCACGACCTCTTCCTCCGCATGAATCTGCACCAGCACCCGTTTTCCGTCCGCACCATACTTGATCGCGTTATTGATCAGGTTGTCAAAGAGGCGCGCCAGAAGATTTCCGTCTGCCGTGATAACCTTGCCCGGGACATTGCTCTGCAGCTCGTAGGAGAGGTTTTTGTCCTTGAAGCTCGGATAAAACTCCTCCAACAGCTGGCTGAGCAGTTTAACGATGTCCACCTTCGACACGTGCATTGCCACTTTTCCATAATTCATTTTAGTAAAACCAAACAAATCTTCGATCAGTTTTTCCAGACGTTTCGATTTTGCATAGGCAATATCAATATATTTTTTCTGCATTTCTGCAGGAATCTCCACCTTGCCGGACAGAAGTTCAAGATAGCCGATGATCGAGGTCAGCGGTGTCCGCAGATCGTGTGCCACATTGGTAATCAACTCGTTCTTCGTGCGCTCCGCCTCGCGCTCCTTGTCCATCAGATTCCGGATATCCCCGACCATCTTATTTAAATTGACCGCCATCGCCGTAAACTCGTCGTCGCCCCGCACCTCGATCGCCGTATTCAAATCGCCCTCGGAAATATTCTGAATCGCGGACGAGATCCGGCTGATATAGCGCATGGACCGCTCCTGGAGGGCAAAAAAAGTGACTGAGAAGATCGCGATGCCCGACAGAAGATAGACAAATGCCATCAGTGTCTCTGTCTCCGTCAGGCGCAGGAAAAAAGAATCCCGGTACCGCGTCTCCCGCAGATAGCTGCTGATCATCGAAACATTGGCAATCAGAAACACCTCCACCAGGCATGCCACCACGGTGCTGTAAACGATGTTCATGACCATCCGTGTCCGGAATCGGCGACTCATATCTTTTTTATTTTTCAATTTTGTATCCTACCCCCCAGACCGTTGTAATGATCTTGTTCTGTCGGGTGTCCTCCTTCATCTTGCCGCGAAGCCGTCTGATATGTACCATAACCGTGTTATTTGCCTCGTAGACTTTCTCATTCCACACCTTCTCAAAGATTTCATCGGTGCTGAAGACCCGCCCCGGATTGGATGCCAGCAGATACAGAATGTCAAATTCGATCGGCGTCAGCTTGATCTCCTCGCCGTACACCGTCACTTTATGATTATCTTTGTTGATCGTGAGTCCCTTGATCGAGATCTCATTTTTAACCTGGTTTCCTGCACCGCTCTGCGGATTTAACTGCGTGTAGCGGCGAAGCTGTGATTTGACGCGCGCCGTCAGCTCCAGCGGGTTAAATGGTTTCGTCACGTAATCATCCGCGCCGGTTCCCAGTCCCAGAATCTTATCCAGATCCGCTGAGCGCGCGCTCAGCATGATGATCGGGATATTGTTCGTCTCCCGGATCTTGCGGCACATCTCCAGACCATCCATCCCCGGCATCATGATATCGAGAAGCACCAGATGAATCGTCTCCTTCTCCAGAATCTCCAATCCCTCTAACGCATTGGATGCTTTATATACTTTATAACCATCACTGACCAGATAAATCTCCACCAGATCGGCAATCTCTTTCTCATCATCCACCACCAGAACGTGTATTTCAGACATAAAAAAACCTCCCTCATATGTAATGCAGGTTCCCGGTATCTCTATGCGAAATACCAGACGAATATACCTGTTTCCAGTTTACCATATGGGGAGGATTTATGCTTTAAAAATTTATTACATTTTTGGAGAATTTTGCTTATCTGCGAACTGCAATTTCTTTATTGTTCCAGCGGAATAAACACCCTCATCGCCGCCGGATCCTGCTTTTTTCCAGCTTCCTTCGCCGCCTGTACTGCCTCCGCACAGAAGGTATCCTGCGCGCAGACCGGCTCTTTGCCGCGGCGGTTGCGTTTAGCGTAGGTTCCGTCCGGTCTCAGGTACTGCGCCTTGACATTGTCGGCAAGCTGTACCTCTAAGATGTGACAGATGCGTGCTTTCAGCTTCTCATCCTCAACCGGGAAGAGAATCTCCACACGACGGTCGAGGTTTCGCGGCATCCAGTCGGCACTTCCCATGAAAATCTGCGGTTCACCGTCGTTCTCGAAGTAGAAAATACGGCTGTGCTCAAGGAAATTTCCAACGATCGAGCAGACCGTTATATTCTCGCTTAATCCCGGAATCCCGGCGCGCAGACAGCAGATGCCGCGGACGATGAGTTGTATTTTTACCCCCGCATTGGACGCCTCGTAAAGACTCGCAATGATCTCACGGTCGCACAGGGAGTTCATCTTTGCCACGATCCGCGCTGGAATACCTTCGCGGGCGTTGCGCGTTTCCCGCTGGATCAGGCGCAGAAAACGTCCGCGCAGCCACAGCGGCGCCAGCGACAGCTTGTTCCAGCCAAGCGGCTCCGAATAACCCGACAGCATGTTAAAGACTGCAGTCGCATCCTCACCGATCAGCGGATCACAGGTTAAAAGACCGCAGTCGGTGTAGAGTTTTGCCGTCGAATCGTTGTAATTTCCAGTTCCCAGATGGACGTAGCGGCGGATGCCCTCTTCCTCGCGGCGCACCACCAGCGTGATCTTACTGTGTGTTTTCAGCCCCAGCAGACCGTAGATAACGTGGCAGCCGGCTTTTTCCAGCATCTTCGCCCAGAGAATATTGTTTTCCTCGTCAAAACGGGCTTTCAGCTCAACCAGAACCGACACCTGTTTTCCATTGTCCGCCGCTTCGGCGAGCGCCGCGATAATCGGGGAGTTGCCACTGACACGATAGAGTGTCTGCTTGATCGCCAGCACCTCTGGGTCGCGGGCAGCTTTCTTGATAAAATTGACGACCGGCTCAAAAGTCTCAAACGGGTGGGTCAGCAATATATCGCCTTTGCGGATATTGGCAAAAATATCATCCTCATTCATCAGCGCCGGAACCGGCTGCGGCGTGTACGGCGGTGTCTTAAATTCATCAAAGCCCGGCAGACCGAACACCTTCATGAGGACGGTCAGATCAAGCGGTCCGTCAATCTCATAGATCGCGTGCCCGCCAACGTGCAGCTCCTTTTTGAGGATGTCTAAGAGGCGCTTGTCCGCCTTTTTCTCGATATCCAGGCGGATAACCTCGCCCCACTGGCGTTTCTTGAGCTTCTGCTCGATCTCCTTGAGCAGATCCTCCGCCTCATCCTCGTCGATACTCAGATCGGCATTTCGCATGACACGGAACGGATGACAGCTGATAATATCATAATTTAAAAACAATTTGTCGATGTTCCGCTCAATGACTTCTTCCAGATAAATGATAGATTTGCCCTCCTGGCACGGCAGCTCCACCACGCGTGGAAGCCCGCCCGGCACGCAGACCATCGCAAATTCCAGCTCGCCGTCTCCCTTTTTCTTGCGGACCAGCGCGGCGATATTTAACGATTTATTGTGAATAAGCGGGAACGGGCGGGAGGAATCAACCGCCATCGGCGTGAGGACCGGGTAGACCGATTCCTCAAAATACCGATCAACGTACACCGCTTCTTCCTTCGTAAGCTTCTCATGCTCGGTGACCACGCGCAGACCGTGCTGTTTTAAGAGCGGCAGGAGCATCCGATTGTAGGTCCGGTACTGATTCTCAACCAGCTCATGCGTTTTTCCATCGATCGCATCCAGCTGTTCCTGTGCCGTCATACCCGCAATATCCCGCTTCGTATAATTGGCGTGAACCATGTCCTTGAGGGATGCCACGCGGACCATGAAAAACTCATCCAGGTTCGACGCCGTGATGCTTAAAAATTTCAGGCGTTCAAACAGTGGGGTCGTCTTATCGCGCGCCTCACCCAGAATCCGGTAGTTAAATTCCAGCCAGCTCAGTTCACGGTTTACATAATTTTCAGGTTCTCCGTATTTCAACACTGCATCCGACATCCTTATACCCCTCTTTTCTGCCTGAGTACAGGCCGTATTCCAAAGACTTCCTCAAAGAAATCTGCCTTCTGGTCAAATGAATACTGCTCCAGCACGATACTCTCCGGACAGTCCGTCGTAATCACCAGACTGCCGTTCCGCACAGCGATGCGGCTGTCGCTCAGCTTCTGGCGGTGGCTGCGGTCCATCGAATTGGCCAGACGCAAAATTGCCGTCAGCTTCGCAATCAGGATCGTCAGCTCTCTCCGGGAGGTTCCAAGCCCCGCATACTGGGACAGATCCGACTCCAGGATGACCTCATCGTAGGCATATTCCTGAATGTTGTAGCGCACGATATTGGCTACAACCTCGCGCTCCAGATGGGAAATTCCGATGATCTCCGTATCCATGATGATCTGGTACGAGCTTTCCGAACCGCGCGTGATGCTGACAAACTTGCCGCAGTCATGCAGGGTCGCTGCGATCTTTAAAAGCAGGCGTTCCCGCGCTCCCAGACCATGGTATTTTTTCGTTGCATCAAAGATCATCTCCGCCGACCGCTCTACCTCGCGCACATGTGCGCCGTGGCAGCGGTAGCGCTTCGCCATCTGGCGCGCCGTTGAGAGAATATCTGCCTCAAAATCATGATGGAAGCGGACCAGACGGTTTTCCTGTGCGTACTCTGCCGCGATACCATCGCAGAGTGTCGTCCCCGGTGCCCAGATATAGGAAGCACCCGTCATGTCTAATACCTTCCGGTAGAGAATCGCACTTGGAATCAGCACTTCTGCGTAATCCTGCGGCAGCTCATAGCGCTCCTGAATCTCCTCCGAGGACATTCCAATCAGCTTCTCGCAGAACACGCCAAATTCCTTTGCCGTGAACCGCGCCCCGCCTTTTTCATGCATACCGCGGCTGATCATATAGTTCATTGTCTCGCCGGTCGCAATCAGCGTCTCGATCTGATGCTCTTTTAAAAATATCTTCCGGAATGTGTATAATTCATTTTCTACCAGCTCGTCGATGATCGCCGGGATCTTCCGGTAATCGACGCGCCAGTGTGCTGACATTTCGCTTAAGCGCAGCACGCCGAGCAGAAGGTTCTGCGTCGATACCAGTACCTCCTCATTAAAGAGGGAGATCTGGGTGCTTCCGAATCCGACATCCATTAGCGCCGCGCCGTTTTTCACGGTGCGCTGGAATTCTTCCTCCCTGGCTGCAACGGCTTTATAACTCTTAAAACGAAGCTCCGAGTTGTTCATCGTGCGGACCCGGAGTCCGGTACGCACCAGAATCCGGTCCAATACCATCTGGCTGTTCCGCGCCTCCCGAAGCGCACTGCTCGCAAATGCCCGGTAATCCGATACCCGGTATGTTTTCATCACTTCCCGGAACTTATTCAGGACCTCGCACATTTCCTCCACGATCTCGTGGCTCAAACGTCCGTCATTGTACGTGTCTTTGCCAAGCGCCAGCGCATGGCGCACATGATCAATCTCGCGGATTCCGGCGGAAGCAGAAATCTCGAAAATTCCCAGCTCCAGTTCGAAGGAACCCACATCAATAGCGGCAAAGGTTTTAACGGTCATATTACTTGATCTCTCCTTTCAGCTTGCTGCGTAAGTTTGCAATAAACTGGGTGGCAGTACGTCCGGACAGCCCGCCGTGGCTTAACTCCCACTTGTTGGCTTCCAGAAGCAGATCTGCCTCCGGCATATGGATGTGGTATTTGTCTGCCAGTACGCGGACGATGTTCTGGAATTCTTTCTTGTCCGGTGAGCCATAGTAGATCGTGACGCCAAAACGCGCAACCAGGGACAGTTTTTCCTGCACCGTATCGTTGGAGTGCAGATCGTCGTCCAGCTCGCGCTTATCGCTGAATTTTTCGCGGATTAAGTGACGGCGGTTCGATGTCGCATAAATCAGGACATTCTGCGGCTTAATGCCGAGACCACCCTCAATGATTGCTTTCAGATATTTATATTCCAGCTCATATTCCTCAAAGGAAAGATCGTCCATATAAATGATAAATTTGTAGTTGCGGTCTTTGATCTGCTCCAGGACATCTGACAGTCCGCGGAACTGGTGCTTGTACACCTCGATCATGCGGAGTCCGCGGTCATAATACTGATTTAAGATCGCCTTGATACTGGATGATTTACCAGTACCGCTGTCACCGAAAAGCAGGCAATTGTTTGCCGCGCGCCCCTCGATAAATGCCTCGGTATTCTCAATCAGCTTGGCTTTCTGCAGCTCATAGCCGACCAGATCGTTCAGCTCGATATGTTCCACGCGCGTGATCGGCTCGATATCGACCTGCTTTGCCTCGTCATCCATGATAATATGGAATGCTTTGTTAAGACCAAACTTGCCGACACCAAATTCTTTATAAAATTCGGTCACGATATCCTGAAATTCCTGATCACTCTCCGCATTCTCCAGTGAAACCGATAATTCAACGATCCGGTCGCGGATGCGGTGGTTGAACGCCTTGCTGTTTTCCAGCGCATTTTCGTAATGCTTCATCTCCGACCAGATGCCGTTTTCAGCCTCGTCCAGACGGGCAATATCCAGGGAAAAAAGCTCTCTGACCTGTGCAAAATCGTGACGGGCAAGCTCGCTTAAGCTGCCACCGACCGGTCCGATGATCTCGCAGGATGTGCTGTAGGCATTTTCATTGTTTGCCATGCAGAACGCCAGGAAACAATGCCACAGGTTTCCGCGGAATCCATAGGTCACTGCCAGATCGATGAGCTGGCTCGCGCATGCATACGCATCCGGGCGTGCCCCGCCTTCCTCTGGTTTTAAGAGGCTGCACATATCGTCAAATAACTGCTGATACCGCAGGTTGCGGTATAAAATCATCGTATTTTTTCTTCTTTCTTCCATCATTTTGCCTTTCCGGTTACCATCACATTCTTTTGCGGCACTTTCGGTTCCAAAAATGCCTCCCGCGGACAGTAACCCATTTCATCTTGTCCTAAGCTAAAGAGTCTAGTAATTTCCTAATATTTTTACATTTTTCGCTTCGCGCATGATTCCGTACAGTGCATTCTGCACACCGGCATCCTCCAGGTTTCCCTCGATGTCCACGAAGAAGCGGTACTGCCAACTCTCCTCCGGGATCGGGCGGGACTCGATCATCCGCATATTGACATCATTGAAAATAAAATTGCCGAGCATGCTGTACAGCGTACCGCTGCGGTGCGGCAGCTCGAAGCAGAGGCTGATTTTCTCCGCGCCCGCCTGATAGACGCGCTCCTTCGCCAGAATCAGGAAACGGGTCGTGTTGTCCGGACAGTTGTTGATCGGACCTGCCAGCTTTTTGAGTCCGTAAATCTCTCCTGCTACCTCACCTGCGACTGCCGCCTGTGACGGATCCTTCTCATCGCGTACCTTCTGTGCCGCCACAGCATTATTTTCCATGCTTAGCTGCTGCCAGTCGTGCTGGTTTAAGAAGTCGCTGCTCTGCATCAGCGCCTGCGGATGTGCATAAACACGCTTCACATCGGAAAGTTCCGCATCCGGTGTGCCAAGCAGGTAGTGGTGTACCGGCAGAAATGTCTCCGCCACAATCACATTGTCGTATTTTAAAAGCAGATCATAGTTGTCCGTCACGGCACCGGCGGAAGAATTTTCAATCGGGAGCACCGCAAAATCAGCTTTTCCCTCCTGAATCTCCACCATCATATCCTCGAACCGGCGTACATGATGGATATCCGCGTCTTTTCCAAAGAACTGCAGCGCCGCCGCATGACCGTAAGCGCCCTCTAATCCCTGGAACACCACGCGTTTTCCGGCTGTTTCAAGCTTCTCCACCTTATGGAAGCCCAGATCCGGACCGCCGACGCGCCCTGCGATCGTCTGATACTGATACCGGCGGCTCAGCGTCATCATCTGCAAAAACAGCTCGGCAACCGCCTGCTTGTTGAACTCGCCCTCTGCCATCGCCTGAACTGACTCGATCTTCTGTTTCTCACGTTCGGCATCGTAAACCGCCTTTCCGGTCGCGATCTTATACTCTGCCACCTCGCTGCAAAGGCGCATTCTCTCCTCAAATAACTTTTCTATCTGGGTGTCAATCTGATCCAGACGCCCTCTTATCTCCAGCAAATCCATCTCTTAGTTGTTCTCCTTTTCCATCTCTGAAAGCATCCCTGCGATCTTTTCTCTCGTATATGCGCCGACAAACTTCCGGTTCTCCGGATCCAGCTCTTTCACGATGAACGGCTCGCCGAACTCAATCACGACATGGCTCGGACAAATAAGCGGAATATGCTTCTCAAAGACCTCCGCTGTTCCCTTGATCGCCACTGGAACAACCGGACAGCCAGATTTCTCTGCAATCTTTAAGCTTCCCTCTTTAAATGGAAGTAGATCGGAAAGCTGTTCATTTTTATTGCGGGTTCCCTCCGGAAAAATCCAGACAGAAACGCCGCGGCGCACCTTCTCGATCCCCGCCAGAATCGTTTTTAAACCTTCTTTTATATTATTCCGATCTAAAAACAGACAGTTGACATTGAGCATCCATTTTGACAAGAGCGGAATCTTCTCCATCTCTTTCTTTGCCACAAATCCCATCAGTCCCGGAACCGTCGTATAGCCGACCAGGATATCAAAATAGCTCCGGTGGTTTCCAACATAGAGCACCGGGCGATCCTGCGGAATATTTTCATATCCGCGCACCTCTACCGTCACACCTGCCATTTTGAGCAGTTTTTCAAAAATATTACGCACCATCTGGGTGCTTTCTTCCTCCACTGCGACCGGATCTACCTGTCCCTGTTTATCCATACGGTGCAATGTGCCGATGGAACCAACAAGGAAGCTGACGATCGTTCCTACTATCTTTATCGCGCGAAACATACTGATACCTCTCTTTTCTCTTGTATCTGTCCGAAACCGTCTGGTTTTTATCCTGCTATTTTCATTTCCAGACAGACAGCTTTACTGTCTCATTATATAGAAAGAAGCAGGGTTTTACAAGACTTTCCTTGTAAGACATCCTGCCTCTCTCTATTATCTATGGATTCACAATCTCCGTCTTTCCGCTGGTCAGCGCTTCCACCTCGATTCCACCTATCTCGCACAAGATTCCCCCATAGCTTTCCAGTGTATCGCTGTAATACACGCTGTAGATAGACACATCCTCAGAAATCTCTCCATCCAGATAGTTTTCCAGCGGATTTTCTCCCCGATCCCGGAAAGAACCACCCAGATCCATCATCAGCTCCCAGCTTTCCGGATGAATGTCCTGCTCATCCAAATCATGCAGATACATCCAGAGCGCCGTGCATAGAATCCTCGCCTCGGCTTTCGCCCGCACTTCCTTCGCTTTCTGTACCTGTCCGGACATGATCGGGATCGAAACTGCAACGAGAATCGACACAATCCCGGTCACAATCAGCAGCTCTGCCAGCGTAAAGCCTGACCGTGCCCTAGCGGAACTGGTTCTTTTCTCTGTCATAGGTATATCCCACCGCCTGCAGCTTCTTCTCAAGCTCCGACCGTTCTGTATCAAACGCACTGCATAATTCATCTAAATCCGGGTAAAAATCTCTGAGCTGTGTGTTCACAAAGCTCAGGCACATAATCGGATCGTTCGGTATTTTTCCTGCCATCTTTTTCCCTTTCTGTCCTTTTATTCATACTCAAACGTAACTGTCACATAGTAACCGCGGTCATTTTCCTCGATCGCCTTTACCACGCCGTGATCGGCGGGAATCCGATCATTCAGCTTAAAAAGCCCCGACATCGCCACCGCCGGTTCAATCATATAATTGACATTAAACGGCGTCACCGACTCCGTCACCTCTACTGTCTGTCCGACTTCTACCAGTCCCGGACGTTCCATTTTAAATACAACATCTCTTGTCACGCCGTTTTTCCTCTTCTTTCTGGTCTGATCCCCGATTCTGGCTGCCGGCATATCCTCCCATCGTGCCTCTGATTTCAAAATTTTTTTTACACGAACCATAACCGCCAGCTTACCAGTTTTCTAGTATACGGCACTTTTTTCCTTTTATCAACTGCGCCCACATAACCTACCGTTCGTTTTTTTCACGCGCCATCCGCCGCAGCTGCCGAAATCCAAGCCATGCCAGTAAAAGCAGCAGCAGACTTACACTGATCGTCAGTCCGTAGTGAATCCACCGTCTCCAGAACGGAAGCGGGAGGTTTTCCACCGGCGCAGTCTCTATTTCCACCAGAGTTCCCGGATCCGCTTCTATTTCTGTCATCTCTTCCACATCCGGTTCCGCTTTTTCATACTCCATCCGCCTCCGGTAACGCTCATATGCCGGAAGTCTGACCGTTCCCCCGTACACTGCCCGGCAGTCCCATACGCGGCGTTTTGCCTGTACCGCCGCATTGCGGCACCAGATGCCAGCCTCATCCTGATAAGCATCTCCCTCCCAGCTTGCCGACTCAATCTGCACCTCATCCTCCGATAGCCCTGCACTTGCAAGCAGTTCTTCCCTGCACGCCTCCAACGGCGGCACTTTTTCATCATGCATCACGACAGTTCCACCCAGCCGGTATGTGTCCGCCCCGTATTCGTGAAATACGACCGAAATCTCAAATCCATCCTGCCAGTGTTCGTTCTCATAAGAGGTTCTTTTCAGATCCAGCATAACCGATACCGTCTTCCGGCTCTCCCGATCCTCCACCTCCATCGGCGCTCTCGCCGGGATCTCCTGTTCCCGCGTCACGGATGGATAGACCATCTCCCCCGAAACCTCCCGCGTTCTGCCGCGCACCGGCACCGCCTCTATCTCTGTCCCCACAAGCCGATAGGTAATTTCCCCCTCTTCCAGATATTCTTCCGGCGCTTCTGGTATCTCAGCCTCTTTCAAATAGGAAGAAGAATAACGGATCCGCCGTTCTCCCACCTTATCTTCCTGTGCGTAAGCCTGTCCGCCGGTGCCCTGCAGGCACAGCAGCACAAATGTCAGCACTGCCAGCCTCCAGCCATATCTTCTGTCTTCTCTTTTCCCCATACATTCTCCCTTTCTGCCATTCCCCGGCAAATGTCTCCTGCCAGCCGAACCGCATTCTTTCGTAAGCACGTTCTAAATTTCCGTACTCCTCTCTCAACCTTCTCCATCCTTTCTAAAATTGTTATTGTTCACGCATACGTGCCACGTAACGGAATTTGCCGTGGCTTCGCATTAAATGAACAGTAACCTGAAATTTTCTGTCCTGAGTTTAAATCAGCATAAAATACCGCATCACACACAAATATCATTCAAGATATAAGATGCCATGTTTTCTAAATGCCGATATGATACTTATATTCAGCACCACGAAATCATATGACTGCTTTTTTGTTTCATAGGACGCAGTTTCCCCTGAAACAAAAAATGCATTATGAAATTTCATAAATACCCGGATATTTCTGTGAATCACAGATGCCCTCTTTGCGGGCAGAATCATCGAATGCCGTCCGGAACCGGACTTTGAACTGCATCGTACCTTTATTATAGTCTGCCCTATCTCAAAATACAATTTATAAATCGCCCTCGCGGTATTTTCTACAAAAACACCTTTTTATCCAGCATTTACTTATAAGTGTTATACAAAAAATCGAATACGAGTTTCTTTTTGGTACGGCAAAATGACTTGACTGGACAGCAGATTTTAGGTATACTTGCATATAGGTACATTTTACAAAATAAGAGCGGAGGAAATTAAACTATGAAGTGTCTTATCATTGACAAAGTATACGCTGGTATTGCTGAAGAACTCAGCAAATACATGGAAGTTAAAACTGCAGAGAATCTGCCGTCCACCAAGGATCAGTTATTAGCTGAAATCGGTGACGTAGACGTTCTGATCATGCGTGTAGATCCGAAGATCGATCAGGAGATCATCGACGCTGCTAAGAACCTGAAGGTTATCGGCGTTTGCTCCGTTGGTCTGAACCACATTGATATGGACTATGCAAAATCCAAAGGAATCCAGATCTTCAACGCACCGGGCTTAAACGCTAACGCAGTTGCAGAGCTGACCATTTCCAAAATGTTAGATATCTCCCGTGGTACTTTCACAGCTAACTACGATGTAAAAGTAAAACACGAGTGGAACAAATATAAATTCGAAGGTCGTGAGCTTCGCGGCAAGACTCTGGGCGTTATGGGCTTCGGTCGTATCGGTAAGAGAGTCGGCGAACTTGGCCGTGCATTTGGTATGACTGTCGTTGCTTACGATCCATTCCTGAAACCGGAAGATTTCGAGAAAGAGCATGCAACTGGCATGTCCGTAGACGAGATGTTAAAGGTAGCTGATTTCGTATCTATCCACGTACCGCTGACACCAGAGACAAAGGATCTGTTCAACGCTAAGTCCATCGCTGAGATGAAGGATGATGCAGTTGTTCTGAACATGAGCCGTGGTGGTATCGTAAACGAGAAAGACATGTACGAGGCTCTGAAAGCTGGCAAGATCGGCGGCTACGCAGCAGACGTTATGGAGAACGAGCTGGCTGGCAGCGGTCTGACAGGTGATGATACATTCGCAAGCCCGCTGTTCGAGTGCGACAACTTCATCGTTTCCCCGCACATCGGTGCTCAGTCCGTAGATGCTTCCAGAGACATCGGACTTCACATCATTTCCAAGGTAAAAGAGGCTCTTTCCCTGTAATCAGGAAACCAGTCTTATACTCATATAGGAAATCCTGCGGAAATCGTTCTGCAGAAACTGCATAAAGACAGGAACCGGATGATACTCTCGCCGGTTCCTGTTTTTTTGTTTCATAGGAAACTACTGGAATACCACTGGTTCCTCCAGCAGTTCCGTCCGCAGCACAATATACGGATACGACGGCTCTTCCCCGGTCGGCTCGCTTCTCTCCGGTCCTTTTAACTCGGTCTTGACGATGATCGAATTGTCCGTCAGGTACAACTCCGGAACCGTAATGCTGTAGCCGCCGGTCTCCTGCTTGCCGTACCCGGCAGCTATGTAGAGGTCATTTCCGCTTGTGTAAGTCAGGCGGAAGGAATCGTTCTTCTTTTCTTCTATGATCTGCGCCAGCTCCTGCGGCGTCTCATCGGGACCTATGACGGCAAATTCCAGATCCCGCAATTTTTCTGCCTGTTTTTCACCGCCGCATGCAACCGCATAGACCCCCGCCAGAAAGATTCCCATCACAGCCATAAGGCTTAGAAGCCATTTTTTCCTGCTTTTCTTACTTTTCATCAAATAAAAAACCTCCCGCTCCCCTGCACGCAGCCACGCGGCAAAATGCTTTGATTTACTGCATTTTATGAAGCGGAAGGTTGTGATATTCAATCTTTTTTCCTTTTTCCCTGGCATACGCCAGCAGCCGGTCGTTCGCCGCCGCCCAGCCCCCATACTGCCTGCGGCACGCTATCACGCACTGGCACGCATCCAGACATTCTCTGGCTTCTTGTTCCTTTTCCTCTGATATTTCTTCAAATGCGGGGACTGCAATCAATCTGGACGCCAATGTACAAGCCGCCGGATAATCTAAGTCGGCTTCCGATACGATCCCTGCCGCAAACGTGGTTCCAGCTCTCTGAAGCTGCCAGAAGACAGCGCGCCCGCTTCCTCCTCCTGCCAGCACAAACACCTCTGGTGCCCCCTCCGGACGTGGAAGCTCCATACTGCCGCCTGTCTGACGGAAGCGCCCTTCCTCGACCTGGAAAAGCTCGGAAAGATGTTCCGGAGTCAGCATCTCTTCCGGGCGTCCAAACTGACTTTCCTGCCCCGGGCTGACGCACAGCACCCAGTCAGAGACGCGCTCGGCCAGATCAAGTTCATGAATGGATAAAATGACTGCCACCTTCTTGCGGCGCGCCAGCTCCTGCAAGACCGACATAAATTCCAGCTTATAACGGATATCCAGATAGGAAGTCGGCTCATCGAGAAGCAGCAGTTCCGGCTCCTGACAGAGCGCCCGCGCCAGCATCACCCGCTGCCGCTGACCGTCGCTGAGCGTCTGGAAGTCCCGCTCCCGAAGCTCTGATACCTGCACTGCCTCCATCGCCTCATCAACTGCCTTCCAGTCCTCCTCCGAGAGGACACCAAACCGCCCCGTGTACGGATAACGCCCGGCTGCCACAACATCCCGGCAGGTCATCCACTCTGCATGGACCTTTTCCGTAAACATGACCGCCATCCGCCGTGCGCGCTCCGTTCCCTTCATTCCCAGAAGGTCCGCGCCGTCCAGGTAAACCGCACCTCCCAGAGGGGGAAGCTGCGCGGCGACACTCTTTAAAATGGTCGATTTTCCGGCTCCATTCGGTCCGACTAAAGTCAGGATCTCACCCTTCTTTATCCCGATCCGGACTGGATTTAAGATCTGTTTTCCACCGTATCCAACCTGTAAGTCCTCTGTATAAAAGTAGATCTTCTCCTCAGTTTCTGGATTCATGGTATTTTCTCCTCTGCTGCTCTATGCTTCAGGTGCTCTTTCGATGTTTCCGCATCATCACAAAAATCACGACCGGCGCACCGAAGACAGCTGTTACCGTGCTGATGCTCAATTCCGTCGGGGCAAAGACCGTCCGCGCCAGCCAGTCGCTGAACAGGCAGAACACGCTTCCGCCCAGGAAACAGCCCGGAATCAGCACCAGCGGTCTTGTATCGGCAAACAGCCAGCGGATCAGATGCGGAACCGCGATTCCCACAAAGGAAACCGGACCGGCAAATGCCGCTACGCAGCCAGATAAGATGCTGGACAAAATCACCATAAAGAAACGCAGATGTGCGACATTGACTCCCATACTTTTCGCATACGTCTCCCCCATCTGGTATGCGCCGATCGGTTTGGATAACAGAAACACCGCTGCCGCTGAGACAAAGGTCACGCCCACCATGACTGCCACATTTTCCCAGGTCATACCAGAAAAACTTCCGCGCGACCAGTTATGCAGGTTGACAATATCCGCATCGCTGGCGAAGGTCACAACAAAATCCGTGATTGCCGAGCAAATATAGCCGATCATCACGCCCCCGACGATCAGCATTGCCATCTGTTCCATTTTCCGCGCGACCAAGAGCACAAACAGCATAGAGAGAAGCGCTCCGGCAAATGCCGCTGCCACCAGCATCCCCGAATTGATCGTAATATTCCATTCCAGAAATCCGACCATCACAAGTGCCACCAAAAGTTTTGAACCGGAAGAAATTCCCAGCACAAAGGGACCCGCGATCGGATTGTGGAAAAAGGTCTGTAACAGATACCCTGACAGTGCCAGCGCCCCGCCAAGGATCAGCGCCGCCAGCGCGCGCGGCAGACGGATCTCCCAGATGATCGTCCACGCCATTCCACGCAGCTTAGGCTCCCGCAGTTCCTGTAAAAATTCCATGATCGGAACCGATACACTGCCTGAACAGATACTCCAGATAAGCGACAGGAGCAGCAGCATAATCAGAAGCAGAAATGCGCCTGCGATCCGCACCTGTCTGCCTGCCTGCGCCAGGTTTCTTTGTCCTTTTTCCTGTTTTTGTCTGTTTGCTACTGATACTGAACGCATCGTTTCTCCTATCTATCTTTATTACACTTTCCTTCCTCACGACTGCAATTTATACAGATATGTCCCATCTTCCTGGCTTCCGCTGAAAATCGCATGGATATCTTCCAGCATTGCTCCAACCGACATGGATTCCTGATAGAGATTCTTCGTCGTGCACCAGACATTTCCCGCCTGTACCGCCTTGAAATCCTTGAGAACCGGCGCTTTTGCCAAAAGCTCCGAAATTGAGTGAATCTCCCCGTCGATTGTACTGTTATAAATCAGATAATCGGATTCTTTCGCGGCTGCATAAAATTCTTCCATCTGCATATTGACGGTCGAAGACCGCTTTCCGTCATCCCCCAGATGCCCGAATATGTATCTGCCGCCCGCTAATTCTATCATTTTCGGTATATAATCAGAGGAACGGCGCACGTTCACGCTGCCCTGGTTCGTAATATAGAAAAATGCCGCCGACGGCTTTTCCGCCTGTGCCGTCTGTTCTGTTTTTACGCTCCCGCCTGCGTTCTCCGCATCCGAACCTTCTTCTGTAACACGCTGCAACGCCGCTTCCTGCTTTGCAAATGCCGCTTCCGCCTCTTTTTCTTTTCCGGTCAGCACTCCATACAGGCGGATCCATTCCGTCCGCCCCAGCGGATGTGCTTCGTAGCTGGAATGATCCACAAGCACCGGGATTCCGAAGCTTTCCAGCTTTTCTTTTACCTCCGGCGAATGGAGAATCATCGTATTTTCTATTGCCAGACCGCAGCCCTCCGAGACGATCCGCTCATAATCCGGTTCGCTGTACTTGCCTGCGTAGAGAATTGACCCATTCTCCATCGCCTCCTTTGCCTCCGGGATGTACCAGCCCGACGCATCGGTTCCCGAAAACCGGATATCCGGGAGCGCTCCCAGCATCCGGAACATATCCATGGTCGCGGTCGCTACCAGATAAATCTGTTTGACCGGGCGCTTAAGCACCTGGATCGAATCCGGAAGATCTTCCGGCACCTTTCCGCCCTCTGGAATCAGAAGAAAACGGCTTCCATCCGCAACCGAAACTGCTTCGTACTGCATCCCGTCCGCATCCTCATAGGTATCGACCGCAAACTGGGTCGCATAGGCAAGCTCCATCCGCGATTTCCAGGTCAGGGACGCACTGATCGCCTCACCCGGCTGTGGAAGTGATGCCTCCGCCACCTGTGCATCCACGTTTTCTGCCGGCTGGGACACTTTCGAACCTTTACCCGCCTCATTGGATGTCTCACTGGCAGATGTAGACGACGCTGCCGCCACCGCACTCTTTCCCGTATTTCCGCAGCCACTCAAGAGCAGCACCCCCATAAGCGACAGCCCTGCCAGCCTAAGTAACTTTTTCTTTCCCGTTATCCATCCTATTTTCTTCATTTTTCCCACTCTGCCTCTCTCACGTGCGCCACATACAGCTTCCGGATCGCCTCAACCTCTCCCAGTCCCCGGATGCGGCATTCCACCTGGTATCCGGCGCGTTCCAGGCGGCTCTTCCAGGAATCCTCCTCTTCACCTGCCATATCCTGATTCGCATGGTCGCCTGCAACCACCATGAGCGGCTGCAGCACTGCCCTCTGATAGTGTTTCTGCGCGCCCAATTTCTCGATCACCGCCTGTAAATCCGGCTGCGCCTCCACGGTTCCGATGTAATAATTTGCATAGCCGCCCGCGATCATCCTATCCTGCATCTTCTGATACACCTGATTGGAAGCCGCGTCTGTCCCATGCCCCATCAGACAGAGTGCCGTTTTTCCATCGTCATATCCGCCCAGTTCTCCTGCCATCGCCCGGATTACCGCATCCAGATCCGCTTCACTGGCAAGAAGCGGTGCTCCCAGCGCCAGCCGTTCAAAACGCCCCTGATTCGCTTCCACTTCCGCTTTTACATCCATGTATTCAAATCCATCCATCAGATGGGTCGGCTGCACAATCAGACTTTTAATCCCATCGGCTGCTGCCCGGTCAAGTGCCTCCTTCAAATTGTCGATCGACCGTTGATCCCGCTTTTTCAATTTATCAATGATCCTCTGGCTGGTAAATGCCCGGCGCACCTCATATGCCGGAAATGCCTCCGCCACTGCACGCTCAACCGCTCCGATCGTCTTTTCTCGGCTGTCATTGTAGCTTGTCCCGAAGCTGACTACCAGGATTGCCTGTCTTGGTTCCATCTATCCATTCTTCCTCTTTGTTTTTTATCTTTCAATTCAGAATTTTCCCGTTCCTCCTACGCTGCCATATGCCTGAATCTGGCTGACATATAGCTTTATGGATCGAAGCTACTATAGCATATTTTGAAATAGTTTGCAATGAAGCAGAAAAAATGGCACTCCGCCCGTCCAGGCGGAATGCCCCTTTTTCTGCTTTCAGCTCCAATTTTACCAGCTTTTCTATTCCTCGTCCCGGCTGCACGCGCGCAGCTGGTGCTCATGCTCATATTTTTCTTTCGTCGCCATCCCGCCCCGGATATGGCGTTCCGCTTTGTTGATGTCCAGTACCACACGCGCCCGGGATGCAAGCGGCGGATTGATATGGGAAAGGCGCTCGGCCACATCTTTATGCACGGTAGATTTACTGATCCCAAATTTCCGGGCCGCCTGTCGCACTGTCGCATTGTAGTCTATGATGTAATTAGCGATCGCAACCGCCCGTTCCTCGATATATTCCTTCATGGGAGTTCCCCTGAGAACGTTTTTTACATCTTATTACATCTGTTTCCGGTTTATGCAAATTCCCTTTCCCAAACAAAAACACTGCCGATTAGTAGTTCTCCGCACGGCGGTGTTTCCGCAAGTCGTTTCTCTTCACGCCAGCTTCCCACTCTGCCTTCTCCTCATCGGTCTCAACAAGCAGTCCCGGAACTTCCATCGGATGCTCGTTTTCATCCAGCGCTACCATAACCACATAAGCGGTATTAACCAGTTTACGCGCGCCGCTTAAAGACTCTACGAATGTATCGACGCGCACTTCCATGGAGGTTCTGCCGACATAAGTCAGCTTACCCTCGATAATCAGGGTATTGTTCAGGTGGACTGCCTCTTTGAACTGCAGGTTATCAACCGATGCAGTTGTCGGATTGCAGTGCGCGTGGCGGCGCGCAACAACGGTCGCTACAATGTCGATCCATTCCATCAGCTGACCGCCAAACAAACGACCAGCACCATTTAAGTGACTATTTAATACAAGCTGTGTCTGGATAACAGCTGAATCCGCTACGCGGCGCATCATTCTTTCTTCCATAATTTATTTCTCCTTTCGAGAAGGATGCCTCTTCCAATCTCCCGCTTTCGAAGGACTTCCCTGTGATATGGTACCTAGTATACTGGCTTTCCCTCAAATTTGCAAGTATTCCGCCGCAAAAATTCTGAATCTTTTTAGTTATACATCCTATTGGCAGTAAACTATAAATGTTAAAAAACGACCGAAGAATCTGGGAGCAGCGTCTGTTGTCTTTCGCTGACTCCCATCATCTTCAGCCGTTCTCTTATTTATCCTCTTCCCGCGCCGTGATCATCCGATAGATGAAATCCACGGTTCCATCGATACCGTAGCTGGCACTGTTGATACAGAGATCATAGTTGTTGGAATGTCCCCAGTTTCGGTTTGTATAGTAATGATAGTACTGGCTATGGACATGATCCAGATGCTTTAACATATGGCGTGCCTGCTTGACCGTCAGGGAGCTATCAATCTCCATCGCACGTTTGATACGCTGCTCAAACGGCGCCGTGATGTAGATACTGATATGCGGGATGTTGTTATTTGCCATGATAGCATCTCCGCATCGTCCCAGAATAACAAAATCTTCCTTCTTCGCCATGTCAACCAGAAGGTCGCTCTCGTTGAAGAAGACCGCATCACGCTTCGGCAATCCGTGGAAACGGCTGAACTCGCGCATGCGCTGGCGCAGGGTCAGATGGCGCTCCGGGATGAATGCCTCACTCGGGTTTACATTGGCATCCTGATCGTGCGCCGGCTCTTTCTTGATTCCCGGCTTGATTCCGTAGCTGACAGAATCCTGTATAGAATCTTTCTGAGCCTCAAGACGTTTCAGAACCGCTTCAAAGATCTCCGCGTCGTAGAAATTGATTTTCAACTTATCTGCCAGCTTAAATCCGATATTTACACCGCCGCTTCCGTAGGTCCAGCTGATACATACGATCAGGTGGTCATTTTCGGAGAAACGGTTTTTCAGGTTAAATGTATTCAGCTTCGCCAGCTCTGCGTTGATAACGTCGCCGCTCGCGAAACTGGTCGGCAGACTCATGACTTCGGTCAGAATCCGGTTGTACTCGGTCATGACGAGCTTCCGCTCTTCCTTATTCTCGATGGTACGCGCCATGTTTCCGATCAGGGCAATCTCACTTCGAACCAGGTTACCCTGCGGGCGTGTCAGCATCAGATGAGTCAGCTCATCCACGCAGCGCTTCCGGTCACGGTTGAAAACACGTCCCAGAGAAGAACCTAACTGTGCATAAACCTCCGCATCCAGATCGTAAATACTCTCCGCCAGTTCACGGATTCGTTTTTCATCTCTTCCAGGCACCGTGCTGCCCGGCTTCTTCCCTGCTGAATCCTTTTCGGCTGCATTTTCCGCACCCGTTACTTCATTCGCATACTGGGCGCTGTCCTTTTCAAGCGCCTGCTGCGTCTGATTTTCCATATTATCTGTATTGGTATGTTCCTGATTGTTGCTCATCGTCACTCACCCCCTATAAAAAGAATAACAGCATATCAAGTGCAAAGACCGGAACCAGAATACCGAGCGACCAGAGCAGATATCCGAAGAAGGACGGCATACGCACACCGTTTTCATCCGCAATCGACTTAACCATGAAGTTCGGTGCATTTCCGATGTAGGTGTTCGCACCCATAAATACCGCACCACAGGAGATCGCCATCAGCATCTTGATCGGAACCGTTCCTAACGTCGTCACCATGCCCTCCGTAAATCCAAGCGCACCTGCCGTTGTTAAAAATACCAGATAGGTCGGCGTGTTATCCAGGAAGCTGGACAGCAGACCGGTCGCCCAGAACATTTCAAATGGCTCGGAGATGCCCAGGTTCGCGCCATTTGCTTTCAGAATCATCAGGGCTGGCTGCATCGTGATGAAAATACCGATAAACAGAACTGCAACCTCCTGAATCGCGCCCCAGGTAAAGTGGTTCTCACGGCGGATCTCAACCTTCGTGGTCTTGAAGGACAGGAAGGCCGCCACCAGAATGATCACAATCTCAATGATGGCCGGATAGCTTAATTCTACCTCTCCAAACAGGTGGATGCCAAGCACCTTTCCGGCTGCATCCTGGAACTGCGGCATGGACGGTAAGGTACCGCTTAAAATAACGGCTGCCACGATCATAACCAGGAAAATCAGGTTGTGCGCGCCGCGCAGCTTCACTTCGGTACCCGGTTTGCTGATATCCGGTTTCAGACCGCTCGCGATATCCTGACGATATGCCCTCTTATCAATAAAATAGAAGATTGTCAGCAGCACCAGCATATTGAAGAATAAGATCGGCGCCAGATGTAAGCTCCAGAAGAACGGTACGCCGCGCATGAAGCCCATCAGCAGAGGCGGGTCACCGATCGGGGTCAGACATCCGCCGATGTTGGATACAAGGAAAATAAAGAAGATAATGATATGACGTTTCTTCTTTCTCCATGCATTCATCTTGACAACCGGACGAATCATCAGCATACTGGCACCGGTCGTACCGATCCAGCTTGAAAGCAGGGTTCCCAGTGCCAGTAATCCCACATTGACACGCGGAGAACCTGCCAGGTCACCGGACATCGTGATATTACCGGCAACGCAGAAAAGTCCAAATAACAAAATAATAAAGGTCAAATAGTCATTGACCAGGCATTCCAGAACCGTTTCCAGTGCTGTCCCCGCACTGTAACGCATCGCAAACGGAATGATAAAAAGAATTGACCAAAGAGCAACCGCATGAGGCTGGTGCTCTTCCCACCATTCTGCCTTCACAAGCGGCAGAATCGCAATACAGAGAAGCAGTCCCGCAAATGGAATACACATCCAGAGCGGCACAGAGGATGCCGATGCACCGCCTTCCTGTTCTGCTGCCAGAGCCGTCATCGGATTTGCCATCAAAAATAATCCCAGGCTCGCGCAAAACGCACTCAATCTTTTCACCTTCGTAACCTCCCAACTTTTTTCTTTTTTGTTTTACATTTTCCATTTCAGCCACTCATTATAACAAGTTTATTTCCTAAATACAACCGTGTTTTTCACGTTGTAAGCGTGATTTTCCGTGAATTTTTCGTTAAAAGTACCTTATATTAATTCTTATTAATAAGTGTTGTAAGCCTGTGCTCATAACATAAACAAATACCTCTTTTGTGTATAGAAATTATGTATAATACTGTAATTTCACAAATGATATATTTAATTCTACTATGAAACAAAAAACCGCCCGCCGATATCCCGACAGACGCTTCCTACATTCACATATAACTTTTTCTTGAAATATACTCTCTTTCCAGAGTTCATATTTCAATTCCATATCTTCCCCGCCATCTTCCATCTTTTTCCTGCAGCTGTTTTCGCGCTTCATTTTAAGCCAGCCGCCCGATCTCTCGCGGTATTCCTTCGTGGTTTCTTTTTCGATATGTGCCAGTTGGCAAATCTGCCGCTGTATAACCTGCTCTTTCGCAGCGTTCACACATATTCTCTCTCGAACCTGTTTTATTATAACGCTTATTTGTAAAATTTATTCCCGTTTTTTTGTCAAATCTTTGTAAAAAAATCAAGCAGCAAATTGGAGAAACTGTCTCATTTACTTTTTATCTCCTTTATGCTATAGTTAGCCTGTATTTTGCATTCAGATGTATTACGAATCCATTCGGAATTCCGGTGCCGTTCCGTGCCGGAATACTCAATGTCTTATCGTGTTTTATAAATATCAGAAGGATTTTCAGGAGTATTGTATTCATGCAGGCGAATATATTTAAGATCAAACGAAATGAATTGGCTGACGGTTCCGGGCTGCGGACTACAATTTATTTTAAAGGATGCCCCCTGCGCTGTGTCTGGTGTTCAACACCGCAGGCGCATGAGCGCCCGACCCGGATTCTCTGGGACAGCAAGCACTGTCTCTACTGCAATCTCTGTGTCAGCGAATGTCCCACCGGAAGTCTGGCATTTTCAGACAACCGTCTCACCTTTACCCCGGACACCTGTACATTCTGCCGTGCCTGTACGGATCACTGTCCGTCCCGAATGCTTCATTTCGTCGGTCAGATGATGAATATGGATGAAATCATGGAAAAAATTCTTGCCGACCGGGAGCTCTATGGAAATGGCGGCGTCATTCTCTCCGGCGGCGATCCGCTGATGCAGCCGGAAGCAGCCACCGCTGTCCTGAAAAAATGTAAAGAACACGGCATCCGCACCGCGATTGAGACGACCGCTTTCGCCAAACCGCTGGCTTTCTCCCGCTTCATCGCCAACGCGGACATGATTATCATCGATTTAAAACATTATTCTGAAAAGAAATATGTCCAGTTCACCGGTGTCTCAAATCATTCGATTCTGGAAAATCTGGACTTTGCCATCGCTATCGGCAAAAAAGTGGCGGCCCGCATTACCATTACCCCCGGCATCAACGACACGCTCATCGATGCCCGCAGGTATGCCCACCTTTTGTCTGAGCACCACATCAGACATGTAATTCTGCTCTCCTATTCAAATCTGGGGATCATTAAATATGAAAAATACACACAATCTCCGGCTCTTGCCCGCGAGCAGACCTTCTCCGGCCAGGATATGGAGAATTATGCGAACATGCTGCGCGGACTGGGGTTTGATGTGCAGATTGAGCAGTAGGGAGGCGGCAGGATTTTTCCATTGCCGCCTCCCATACATTTTTCTATCGATTCGTTACCGTTCACGCATACGTGCCCAGTAACGGAATTTGCCGCATTTTTACATCGATTCCCCTTTTTTCCCAATTTTTCATTGCTTTTTTTCCCTCCCAATGCTATAATGTGTTCAATATCTAATTTGTTTATCAAAAAATGAACACGAATCATTTGCAAAAATCCTCATTTTTACAAATGAATTAAAAGGAGGTTTCCCATGCAAAATCCACAATCCCAAACAGTGCCAGAGCCGAAACGCCTGGACTGGACCACGATGGTCGTCCCATTTCTTCTTATTATAATACTCTGTCTCTGCTTTCTGGCTGCGCCGGATGCATCCAAGGCAGTGTTGGAAAATCTCCGGGGCTTTCTCGGGGAAAACTTCGGTGTCGGCTATCTTGCCATCGGACTCGGCATCTTTCTTCTGTCAATCTACATCGCCTTTTCCCGCTACGGAACCATCCGGCTCGGAAAACCGGATGAGAAGCCGCTCTATTCCAATTTTGCCTGGGGTTCGATGATGTTTACCTCCGGACTTGCGGCGGACATTCTCTTTTACTCCCTGTGTGAGTGGGTTCTCTACGCCAATGACCCGCATCTGGCAGAAATGGGCAGTATTCAGGACTGGGCGAGCACATACCCGCTCTTTCACTGGGGTCCGATCCCGTGGAGCTTCTATGTCGTGCTCGCCGCTGCCTTTGGCTTCATGCTTCATGTGCGCGGCTGCCATAAACAGAAATACTCCGAAGCCTGCCGCCCGATCCTCGGAAAACACACAGACGGACTTGCCGGAACCCTGATTGATCTGATGGCGGTCTTCGCACTGCTGGCCGGCACAACCACGACTTTTACGCTGGCGACCCCTCTGATGAGCCAGATCGTCTCCGAACTCTTCGGATTCAGCGACACCCGCCTCATCACCATCGCGATTCTGGCAGTCACCTGCCTGGTATACACCGTTTCCGTCGTGAGCGGCATGAAGGGCATCCAGAAGCTCGCGGCGTCCTGCGTCTACCTCTTCTTCGCTCTTCTGGCATATGTGCTGCTGTTTGGCGGTGAAGCACGCTATATCATTGAAACCGGCTTTTCCTCCATCGGAAATCTGGTACAGAACTTTATCGGACTGTCCACCTACACCGACCCACAGCGCACCACCTCATTTCCGCAGACATGGACAATGTTCTACTGGGCATACTGGATGGTCTGGTGCGTCGCTGCCCCGTTCTTCATCGGAACCATCTCTCGTGGACGCACGATCCGGCAGACAATCCTCGGCGGCTACGTGTTCGGGCTTGGCGGCACGTTTGTGAGCTTTATTATCCTCGGAAACTACAGCCTGGGACTCCAGGTGTTCGGAAAACTGGATGTCATGGGACTTTATGCCGCCAGTGGCGACCTCTATTCCACAATCACTGCCATCATCCGCACGCTTCCGCTCGCCCCGATGGTCCTCGTTCTGCTCGCGGCGGCGATGATCGCCTTCTATGCCACCAGCTTTGACGCGATCGTACTGGTTGCCTCCGCCTACTCCTACAAGAACCTGACAAGCGAGGACGAACCGCACATGGCGATCAAAACCTTCTGGTCCCTGAGCCTGATTCTACTGCCGATGGTCCTCATTTTCAGTGATAATTCAATGGCAAACCTGCAGACCGTGTCCATCATTGCAGCATTTCCGATCGCGTTTATCATTCTCCTGATCGTGGCAGCGTTTTTTAAGGATGCGAAGAAATATCTTTCCAGGGAAATATAATTGTGATATCATTAAGTCAGTTTAAATATGCAAAGGAGGAGTAGCATTATGGCATGGGATGATGTTGCAGGAAAAGCTGCAGGAAATAATGGGGACAAATATGTTGTTTTACAGGTTGTTTTAACAGAAAAACTACTTGGCACTGGTTCAGGCACAGCTAGTCTTACTAATCTGCAATCAGAAATTAATAAACAAGCGGCCAAAGGATACCGGCTTCACACGATCTCAACAACATCTTCTGGCTCCAAGGGTTTTCTTGGCGGCGATAAAATTCAAGCTACCATGGTATTTGAACGAATTGATTGAGTGTTGTTAAAAATATCCCGAATGCACTTTCCGATGCATTCGAGATATTTTTTTATCTATAAGCTCTCCCGCAGATACTCCCGCGTCACACTCCGCTCCGCTTCCAGCATCTCCTTCGGTGTCCCGGCAAAGAGCAGACTGCCGCCTGCGAGTCCGCCGCCCGGTCCAAGCTCCACGATATAGTCGGCGTCCTTCATCACATCCAGGCTGTGCTCGATGATAAACAGCGTATTGCCCTGATCGGTCATCCGGTTGAAAAGCTTCATCAGACGGCGGATATCGTCGAGATGCAGCCCGTCAGTCGGCTCATCCAGAATAAATATCTGTCCCCGCTCATCCAGCTTGCTCGCCAGCTTCACACGCTGCAGCTCACCGCCGGAAAGCGTCGTCATCGACTGATTCAGATGCAGGTAACCGAGTCCGACCTGTACCAGCGTATCGAGTTTCTTCACAAAATCCGCATCTTCAAAGAACTGGATCGCCTGACGGACGGTCATATCCATGACTTCCGCAATATTCTTTCCCTTGTACTGATATTTCAGCACTTCCTCCGAATACCGCGTTCCGTGGCAGACCTCGCAGACCGTCTCGATCGAGTCCATATATGCCATATCCGATATAATCACACCTTTACCCTGACACGCCGGGCAGGCGCCCTTGGAATTGAAACTGAAATATGCCTGTGCGACATGGTTCGCTTTCGCAAAAAGCGCCCGGATCGCATCCGCGATATCCAGATACGTCGCCGGGGTCGAACGCAGATTGATACCGATATCCTTCTGCCGGATCGAGATCACCTCGCCTGGATACTGGCTCATAAAATATTCCATCAGGGAGCTTTTTCCCGAACCAGCCACACCGGCGATGACCGTCATCACGCCAAGCGGCAGTTTTACGCTCAGATCTTTTAAGTTATGAAGCTTCGCGTGCTCGACCTGATACCATCCGGTCGGCTTGCGGTACTCCATCTTCATCGGCGTTTTCGTCCGCAGCATCCGCCCGGTCACAGTGTCCGCTTTCAAAAGGTTCTCGTAGCTTCCCTGATACATAATCTGTCCACCGTTTATGCCCGCTTCCGGTCCCATATCCACAATGTGATCCGCCAGCGCAATGACTTCCCGGTGGTGTTCCACAATCATCACGGTATTTCCGTGCTCTTTCAGCTTGATCAGAGAATTTTTAAGATTCTGGATATCGCGCGAATGCAGTCCGACGCTTGGCTCATCAAGCACATACATCATATCGGTAAGCGGCGAATTGATGTAACGCGCGATCTTGATACGCTGCGCCTCGCCGCCGGAGAGAGTGTCTGTTCCACGGCTTAAAGAAAGATAGCTGAGTCCGATCTCAATCAGCGCATTCATCCGCTTCAGGATCTCGGTCTTGATATCGCGCGCCAGCGGATCATCGATCTGGCGGATAAACTCTGCCGCCTCCGGGATCGGCATATCCGAAACCTCGCAGATATTTTTTCCGTTAATCAGGCAGCTCCGGATCTTCGCATTCAGTCTCGCCCCGTGGCACTCCGGACACGTAAAGGTGCTGACAATGCGATCCAGCTCTTTCTTATGAAGCTGTCCTTCCTTAGATGTAATGATACTGCGGTACATACGCGGATAAATGCCCTCATACTTCGCGGATTTCGGCCAGTTTGCCGGCGGGTTTTTCAGGCGGATCTGCGGCGAATAGAGAAATAAATCCATCTCCTCCTTCGAATAATCCTTGATCTTCTTGTCCAAATCAAACAGACCGCTGTACGCGTACCGCTTCCACCGCCATGCGCCGGTTGTGAACGCCGGCCACTGGATAACGCCCTCATCGTTTAGGCATTTATCAAAATCCACCAGCTTGTGGATGTCCAGCTCCGTCACAACGCCCAGGCCCTCACAGCGCTCACACTTGCCGCTCGGATGGTTGAAGGAAAAGCTGTCCGAATAGCCGACAAACGGTTTGCCCACACGTGAGAAGAGCAGGCGCAGCAGCGCATAGATATCGGTGTATGTGCCGACCGTTGAGCGGGAGTTTGCCACCGGCTTTTTCTGATCGATCACGATCGTGACCGGAAGATTCTCCATGCGCTCAACCTCCGGACGACCATATTTCGGCAGAAACTGCTGGACAAAACTTGGAAATGTCACATTCAGCTCCCGCCGCGACTCTGCCGCAATCGTATCAAGGCAGAGCGATGATTTGCCCGAACCGGACACACCGGTAAAAACCGTGATTTTCTTTTTCGGAATTTTCAACGACACATGTTTCAAGTTGTTTTCCGTTGCATTCACAATGCTTATGTACTCCTGATTTTCTCGTTCCATCTGGCATTTTTCCTTTCTTAAGCTGCATTTTCCCGTCCCAGGTTCCTTTATTTTAAAGGTACTCAATGCTATCCTGATCTGTACGCGGCTATCACGCACAAAAGCAGACAGAAAATACCCCTAAGAAGCATTTTCCGTCTGCTTTTTTATTTGACTTCCTGCTTTACACGCACTCCGCCGAACAGCAAAGGCATTGTCTTTCTTGTATACTCTCCAAGCGCATAGCCACCGTCTGAAATGCAGTAATCATAGATGATTGCCCTCTCGCAGAGTGCATACATATGTGCAATCTCGTAATATGGCATACTGCGGGTAATCTGCCCCCGGCGCTGCCCCTCATCGACCAGCTGATTTACCATCTTATAGTAAAAACGGTTCTGGTTTAAAAGATGCTTATCCCCCTTTGTCACCACCTGTGAGGAATAGAGTGACGCCAGAAGCCCTACCGGGATATCCGACTCTATCAGATCATGTACACTGAAGCAGAGCGTCATAAGCTTGTCAAAGCTGTCCATCTCCGGATCCAGCGCCTGCATTACCTCTTCATACTTTGCATCAAAGATCTCTGGGAGAGATGCCAGAAGCTCATCCTTTCCACTATAATAATGATAGAAGCTTCCCTTTGATGTTCCAGACTGCAGGATAATCTCATCGATCGTCGTCTCCTCATATCCCTTCTCATGAAACAATTTCCATGCAACACGGGCAATTTTTGCTTTTGTGTTATTACCCTTCGCCATTTGCCTTTTACCTCTTAACTTCTCAATAATCGTAATTTCAGGGAAACATTCCTGGTCATCTAATTTACCTTTTTGTTTACCTGAATCCAGCCGAAAGCAGAGTGGATAATCTTCCTCATCTGCTTTCGACAATTTAATTTATTTTATCATTCTTTTCCTGTGAAGTAAAGAGATTGTTCATAGTGTCTATTTTTAATACCGTTTTCACGTCCGGTGAACTTTGGTATGTGCATGGCAGCTGCACTGGGGATGCACCGGAACTTCTATCAGATCCGTGGACCACGTTTTGGCATCAATGAACAGCATTTTTCCAATCAGCGGCTCTCCCTTGCCCAAAAGAAGCTTCAATACTTCTGCCGCCTGCATACACCCGATCATGCCGGGAATCACGCCAAGCACACCATAAGCAGCCGAATTCGGGTTTCCGGATGGGTCCTCTGCCTCCGGACAGAGACAGCGCAGACATGGTCCGTCCGATGCGAACACGGTAACCTGTCCCGCAAATTCACAGATAGCTCCATATACATCCGGCTTTCCCAGCTTCATACATGTGTCACTCAGCAGATAGCGGGTTGGAAAATTATCCGAAGCATCCACAATCACATCAAACTTTGCAAGAATTTCTTCTGCATTTTCAGCTGTAATCCCCTCTGGGTATAATTCTACCTGCACCGAATGGTTCCGGCTCTGAAGCTGCTCCGCCGCCAGTTCTGCTTTTGCCTTTCCAATGTCCTGTTCCCGGTAAAGGATTTGACGCTGCAGATTGCTGACATCCACCCGGTCAAAATCAGCAATCCCGATCGTACCGACTCCTGCTGCTGCCAGATAGAGGCTGACGGGAGATCCAAGTCCCCCCGCCCCGACTACCAGCACCCGGCTTTCCGCCAGCTTTTTCTGTCCTTCTTCTCCTACCTCCGGCAGGAGAATATTTCTTTTATAGCGTTCTTTGTCTATCTCCAAACCAGCGTCTCCTTTCTGAATCAACCGCCCCCCAGTAAATGATAAATCTTCAAATCATCTGCTTCCTCAAGTGTTACTTTATCATAGTCTTCTGGCCAGACCAGCTGCCCATTTACCTTCACGACCAGCTTGGGCCAGGTAAATTTCATGTGTTCCATCACACCCCTGATTGTCAGTCCTTCATGCCAGTCCGGATATGGACGGTTATTCAGTACCATGATATCCACTTCCTTTCTGCAACGTATTAATGAATAGTCTTACTGAAGCGGCTCAACTACTTCCAAAAGCTCCGGAAGATCCATGCCAAGCTCTTTCAGGTGTGCAATTGTCGGAACGCCGTTTAAATTCCAGCCGCGCTTCGGATATACCGCATCAATCAGCTTCTCATATTCCCCTTCTCTGTGCTTTCTGGTCGCAGCCATCTTTTCCTTTAAGGACATTTTTTCGACTTCTTCTTTTGTAAAACCAACCAGCTCTACCAGCTGACCATCGTAGCGCTCCTGACGGGACAGATATTCTTCTTCCGTAACCGGTCCCTGGGAGCGGTATGGAATCGCATCGTCCGCACGCAGTCCCTTGCCCAGACGAATGTTGAAAACACGCTGGAAATTGTAGACACGCTCGGACATTTTAATCATCTCATCCCTATCAATCTTGACTCCAGTAACACCATAATAAAGATCCAGATAGTTATCTACGTGCTCCGGTACCTTCGCCGGTTCATCGGTCAGGCTGTTGTCAGCCGGTACAATATCATTCCACGGCAGCTTGCAAAGTCCCAGAAGACCAAACCAGGTTCTAAACATCGGATAGTAATACAGCGCCTCCGCCTTATCCTCAAAGGTAGGGATCTGGTTATTTACCTGATCCATGAAAATCAGCCATGCCTCATCATGCTGCGGTCCCTTATTGGTCAGACCATAGCCGCCCTGCTGCGCCAAGGATTCTTTGGAAGCATACTCTGAATATTCAAGTCCCTTCTGTTCCATCGCAATATCATTCATGAAATCCATATCGCCCCAGCCCTGCGCTGCAAAATACTCTTTCTGCTTGTGGCTTCCAAGTGCCGCAATCTTGCCAAAGCCTTCGTTTCGCGCCATCTGGTGCAGCAGCTCCAACTCCGCCTCTGCATTGCCCCATACAAGCTCCAGACCGCCGGTTCTCTCCTTATTCAGGATACCATTTTCATAGCATTCCATCAGGAAGGCAGTCATGGTGCCAAAGGAAATCGTATCAATGCCATATGTATCACAGTAGAAATTCACTTCCAGGATTACCTGCGGATCGGTTACGCCGCAGTTCGGACCAACACCGGCTGCTGTCTCATACTCCGGACCATCCACACATACTTTATGTCCCTTATACGGACCTGTCTTTAATTCAAACTGATCGGCTGTTTTAGCACACGCCATCGAACATCCATACCAACATCCGTCCGCTCCGCCCTGGGTCAGCCATTTATTTCTCCATACCTCCGGTGCCATCTCATCGATCTTATCCGTTCCGCCATATTTATAATTGCGCGTCGGCAGAATATCATAATCGCTCATGATACGCAGGGAGTATGCTGTTCCGGATTTACGCATTGAATTCTGTTTGTCATCCTGTGTCGCCACCTCACGATGGAATTTCAGACCATCCCGGTTCAGGATACTGATATCATATACATGGTTCAGATTTGCTTTTACGCCTTTAAAATGGCATACCAGCGCTTTAATGTGCTTGTCCGCAAAGACACGTCCGATACCACCACGTCCAGCCTGTTTTAAGCGGACTACATTTCTCTTCGGATCATAGAATGTAAAATTCAGCATAGAGAGGTTGCAATGATCCGCCGCTGAACCAGAACATACGACCGCCACGTTTTTGCGATCATTGTCATCCTCCGCATACATGGTTGTCAGCTCTTCTCCCAGTACATGTGCATCTTTATGCTCTAACGGTGCTTTTTCAATTGAAACGGTTCCCTTATTGCCATCGATGACAATAATCACGTCTTCCTCCGCTTTTCCAGTCAGCTCGATCACATCAAATCCGGAGAATTTTAAGAATGGGCCAAAATATCCGCCGACGTTTGAATCAATCGGGATATCTGTCATCGGTGAAATGCTGCATACCAGGCATTTTCCGGTACCGCCGTACTGCGTAATTCCGGCAATCGGTCCTGCCGACATGGTAATGGCATTTTCCGGAGAGTTCCACTTTGTATCCGGCTTCGTTGCATCCCACAGATAACGCAGGCAATAACCTTTGCCGCCGGTAAATTTTTCTTTGACCTCCTGAGGAATGTCGATCATATCGATGGTGTTATCTGTCACATTGATTCGAAGGCGCTTATCCGTATATCCATGATACAGCGGCTTTGGCTCATATGTAACCTGATTGAGAACCGTGTGGGCCTCTTTCATTTTTTTGATTTCTTCCATATCTGCGTCCGCATAACGCGGAAGATCACACATTTTAATCATGCCTTTCTCCTCCCTTTACTCTTCTACCAGACGGATCGCTCCGGTCGGACATGCTTTTACGCACAATCCGCACGCCGTACATTTGGACGGCTCCAGATAATCATCACACTGTACCATAACATTCTCCGGACAGAATCCGACGCACATCAGACAGCCGGCACATTCTTTCTTATTCAGCCGGTAAACGCCTCTCGCATCCTCCGTAATCACACCTGTATTGCATACTTCCGAACATTTTCCACACTGTGTGCACACAGCAATATGGTGGCTTCCATCCTCCTTGTCGGTAATGCGGATGCAGGATTTCATTGGATCCGAAACCTTGTAAAATGCCTTCGAACAGGCTTCTTCGCACTGGTGGCAGCCAATGCAGAGTGATTCATCTTTCTCTAATCGTCTCATCACAGTTCCTCCTTTTTGCCCAATTTCATTATTTCATCCGAAACAGATACATACCCGTCCCGAATCACTTCCAAAAATACGGCTCCTGCCGAAAGGCGGCAGAAAACTCCTTTTTCATGGTAAATACACTCTGGAAAACACTTTTTTCCATACCCGGAGACGCGGAATACCGCCCCTCCCGCCGCCAGAAGATCCCCCGTATTTAACTGGGTGGTATCTATTCCCTCCGTTATCAGGTTTGCCTTGTAGCGGCGGAAGCAGAGTCCCGGTTCTGTCTGCTTCTCCATCCAGTCCCGGGTTTCTCCCGCCAACAGCGAAGTCTGCCTTTCACCTCCCGCTGCATGCCGGTCACCCTCCATTCCGATCCCCCTTCGGAACCAGGCGCTCTCCACGGCTTCTCCCGGCTGTCCCCTCTGCCGGAACACATATAATTCACGCACAACTGCTCCCATCTAATCCCCTCTTTTATAAATATATAATCTCTCCGGTTCTTGCCAGCCCATAACCACCGAGCTTCTCCACTCTCTCTGCAAACTCCCGGCTTTTCAAAACAGCCAGAAAATGCTGTACCGGTGGAAAATCCAGAAATCTGACCGGAATCGCAAAGTCATACTCTTCCCGTCCAATCTCAATAAAATCAAGTCCCATTGCCCTGGCTGCCGACTGGATTCCCATGCCCGCGTCTGCATCGCCGCCGGACACGGCAGCCGCCACTGCCATATGCGTTGCCGCCTCTCTGTCATATCCGTGAATCTCTTCCGGTGAAATACCGGCTTCCTTCAGCTTATAATCAAAAAGGACTCTTGTCCCCGCTCCTCTCTGTCGGTTGACATAATTCAAACCACGCAGATCTTCCATTTCATGGATTCCAAGCGGATTTCCTTTTTTTACGATAATTCCCTGAATTCGCTCAACCCCCTTGACAAGTGCCATTTTTTCACCCGCAAACAGTTTTTTCAGGATCGCAATATTATATTCTCCTGTCTCTTCATCCAGCAGGTGGGTCGGAGCCAGATGCGCCTCCCCCCGCTTTAATGCCATTAAACCGCCCATACTGCCTACATGCGTACTGGAAAGGTAATTACCCGGGTACATACACGGCAGCAAATCTGCCATCACATCCAGAATCAGATCATGGCTTCCGATTGCCACTGCCGTACTTCCAATTTCCTCCAGGGAACGGTATAGCTCTACATCAACGGTATCTCCTGCCTCGACTCCCTCGCTGTTCTGAGGAATCACACAGAACCCGTCTGCCCGCACCAGGCTCATCGCCGCTCCTGCCCCGCGCGCCAGCGGAGACGCGACGAGCTTGTCGCCTACTTCTCCTACTTTCACCCGCACATACTCTTTATGTTTCAGGGATGATACAAGGCGTTTGGATATGACAGCACGCACCGTCGTGCCGGCTGTTTCTGTACGTCCTGCCAGTTTCTGCAGCACAGGAATCACAAAATTTTCAAAGTTGATATAGGCGGATACCGGATATCCCGGAAGTCCGATCACCGGTTTTCCATTGACAATCGCCAATATTACCGGTTTTCCCGGCTTGATTGCCACCCCGTGTACCAGAACCTCCCCCAACTCCCGAAGTACATGAACCGTAAAATCTTCGGTTCCTGCACTGGAGCCGGCATTGACAATCACCATATCATAGTTTTCAACCGCCTCTGCCACCTTTGCTTTCAATGTTTCATACTCATCCGCAATCGGCGGAAAACGATGAGGCGCACCGCCATGTTCCGTTACCAGTGCCTCAAACACTCTCGAATTCGATTCGATGATGTCCCCATCCCTGGGTTCCTGTCCCGGCTCTATGATTTCGGTTCCCGTCGGAAAAATCGCTACCGACGGCTTTTTCAACACCTCAATCTCTGTAATTCCGCCAGACAGGAGAACACCTATATCAATCGGGCGTATCTCATGATAACCGGGCATCAGCATCTCACCCGCTACGATATCTTCTCCGATCGGGCGCACATGCTGCCATGATGCAGCTGCATCCGTAATCTGCACCGAGCCATCCTCCTGCTCCAGCAGATCCTCCGCCATGATAACTGCATCGCATGGTGCGTGAATCGGATCGCCCGTATCCACCACTGTAAAATCTGTACCTGGATATAGGGTAAGTGGTTTCCGCTCCGATGCTCCTTTTGTTTTCTCTGCCTCAACCGCGATTCCATCCATCGCCGCCGCATTGTAAAGCGGAGAACAATATTTCGCATAGACTGCCTCTTTTGTAATCCGGTGCAGACTTTCCGTCACGGGAATCCATTCTGCCTTGGGGCTTAATAATTCCCCCAGTGCTTTCTGGTAAAGGGCTTTTGCCTCCTCCACCGGTGTATTATTCAGATATAAATTTCTCTTTCCCATCTCTGCCTCTATTCTGTTTCCATCAGGCTCTGCCGATCCTTTATTCTCCGCCGCTCTTCTGGAAACAATTCATTTTAAAAACGGTATACCTTCACCTGCTCACCCTTCTTCAGACCCTCCTGATTCATATCAATCAGAACGTAGCCGTCTGCCTCTGCCATCGTCGAAATCAAGCCTGATTTTCCAAATATTGGTTCTGCCTCCAGCCCCTGCGGAGCCATCTGAAGCTTTACCAGCAGGCAGGTTGTTTTTCCGGGTGCCCCCGCCAGGTTCGTTGTCATAAAGGCTTCTAACGGAGGTTGATCCGGCTGACCTGTCACCTGCTTCCAGAGCCACACAAATAATAAGTGGAAAACGGCAAGTGCTGCTGCCGGATGCCCCGGAAGTCCTCCTAACAGCGTATTTTTCTCTTTATCATATCCCAGAATCGTCGGTTTTCCCGGTTTCAGTGCCAGCCCATGGGTAAATACTCCCTCCTTGGAGATGCGGTTTAATATCTCCATCGTCATATCTTTCTTTCCCTGGGAACTTCCTCCGGAGATCAGAATCAAATCACAGGCTTTGACCGCCTCCCGGATTCTCTCCTCTAAAAGTACCTCTTCATCTCTCACCGCCTCTGCCGAAACAAGCTCCAGACCTGTCTTCTTCACATAACAGGACAGCGCCCATGTATTAATATCCCGCACCTGCCCCGGTCCAGGAACCTGATCGATCCTGACCAGTTCGTCGCCCGTCGATAGAACTGCCACCTTCCACGGTTTAAAAACCGGAACCTGCACCACGCCAAGCGCTGCCAATGTTCCCGCCTGCGCCGGACCAATCCGGGTTCCCGCTTTAAGGACTATATCCCCGGTTTTTACATCTTCTCCCGGAAGCACGATGCATTTCCCATACGGAACATTTTCATACAGGGCAACCTCATCTGTTCCGAACCGTTCACTGTATTCTACCATCACCATGGCATCTGCCCCTTCCGGAACCATGCCGCCGGTCGGCACATAGGCGCAGGTACCCGGTTCAATCTTTGATACCGCCGGATGTCCTATCTCTACTTCTTCCAGCACCTTCAGAAAAACCGGGATACTTTCCGTTGCGCCCGCCGTGTCCTTTGAACAGACTGCATACCCGTCTACACTGGAACGGCGGAATGCCGGAATCATTTCCCCAGAGACAATATCTTCTGCTAAAATACGGTCAGATGCATCTGCAAGCGCAACCTGCTCCGTTTCTGGCAGGCATTCTTTTGCCGCTTTAAGCAGACGTTCCCGCGCCTGCACCAGCGTATCAACTTTCAATAACTTCATAGTTCCTCCCTTGCGGCATGATTCTTCTTTGCGAAGGTACGCATCCACGCGAAGTGCTTTTGATTCATAGACCGCCCTCTCCGAATGAAACAAAAAACGAATACAGAAAACATTCCGCTCTCTGTATCCGTTCCTGATGATGCAGTCTGCCTCTTATGGCTTTCTGCTGATATGCACTTATCTACATCAGGCTTTGCTTGCGCTGGCGGAATTTACTGCTCTTTTCCAGAACTTCCGGGTCTTCATCCCGGTCATCCGAGAGCTATTCCTTTCCAATGCATCGTCTGATGCGGGGAGGCACCCGCGTTTCCCCGGATACCCATTGGCTTTTCTTCCATCCTGTCAATCGGTTCACAGCTTAGGCAGAAAAGCTCGAAATCAACTCTGTATAACTGCCGCTCTCGTGCGACAATTCTCTTTTTCATGATTTTCTACCAGAAATTATACCACATTTTCACAAACTGTGTCAATCATCCCAAGCAAAACTCTTCCCATTTTTTTCATATTCAGCGCAATCGCCTCGCATTTATATTCATATTTCTGAATTTTTTTCATTTTCACGATATGAAACCTCCGTATCTGCCAGATACCGGCGGATGGACGGATGCGACGGGTGAAGAAGGATTTCTTCCGGTGTTCCGGACACCAGAACTTTCCCCTGCTCCATAAAATGTACCTGGTCACAAATCTTGCGGACATGCACCAGCTGATGGCTGATTAGCAGCCATGTCATCTTATTTTTCGTCTGCTGCTCCCGCATCAGCTGTTCAAACAATTCTGTACTGTCAGGATCCAGGTTGGAAAGCGTTTCATCAACAATCACAAACGCAGGGTCAAATACCAGCGCCCTGATAAATGATAATTTCTGCTGTTCTCCGCTGCTCAGGGAACGAGCATACTGATTTTTTTTCTGCAAAAGCCCACATCGTTCCAGCCAGGCATCCATCTTCGCCTCATCTGGGCGAATTCCCCGTATTTTCAGCGGATAGATCAGGTTCTGATACACCGTATCATGCAAAAGATACGGTCTCTGTGTTGTCATCGTAATATCCCGGGGTGTCAGTCCCTCGTAATCAATCCTCCCGTCATCCGGAACCAATATCCCCTGTATCAGCTTGGAAAGAGTTGTTTTTCCGCAGCCATTGGTTCCTATCAGACCATGAACTTTCCCGCTCTCCAGATACAGTTCCTCGATTTGAAGCGTAAACTGACCTATCTTCTTTTGCAGTTTAGAGATTTTCATCCGGTGTCTCCTCCTGTCTGAAATGTTCTGCCAATGTCTGTACCGCAAATGCCAGAAGCATCAGGATCACTCCCAAAAATACCCCTTCATAATAATCGCCTGCACCTTTCAGGGTTGAAATCGCAGTTGTCATTGTCCGGGTGCTGTTTTTTATATTTCCACCTACCAGAAAGACCGCCCCGACCTCACTGATGGAACGCCCATATCCAGACACAACCGCAAAATAAATTTCATTTTTCATTTCACGCAGCAGAAGCCGCGCGGTCTGATGCCGATCAGCTCCCATCGTCCTGGCAAACGCCCGGATCGAAGGTGCCGTGCGGACCGCATATGAATATACCATTCCACAGACGATCGGAGTGATGATCAGAACCTGGGCTGCCACCATTCCCTTGATCGTAAATACCCATCGAAGCGCCCCAAACGGACCTTTTTTTCTCAAAAGCATATATGTGAGCAGTCCGATGACGACCGGAGGTGCTCCCATCAAGGTCCGGTTCACGCGGACTACCAGCTTTTTTCCTGGAAATTTCGTCTGCTCCAGCACAAGTCCCAGAAAAATTCCAAGCATGGACGCAATCAAGGTTGACCAGAAAGACATCACCAGCGTTACCCGGATAGAATCTATCACTCCGACCGTACCAAAAAATTTTGAAAACAGGTTTCCCATATTTTTTCTCCCAGCATATCCACTGAAACACCTTATGTTCTGCAGGCGTTCTCATTTTCTCAATTCTTAATGACAGAAAACCGGAAAAAGTGCATCCTCCCTTCTCCGGTTTCCTGTTTATACATTATAAATTCTGCAAGGTTCAACTGCCTGCTTTATTCGTTTAAATACGCTAATTCCAGCTCTGCCGCATATCATCCGGCAGTATTCTACTTCTGCTCTGCATTCGGGAAGAATAACGGCTCGCCGTACTCCTTTACGCCGTATTCACCGATCAGCGTCTGGATTTCCGGAGAACAGATCCACTTGATAAACGTATTCGCCGCCTCGTTGTTGACATCCGGATATTTCTCCGGATTTACTGCGATAACGCCGTACTGGTTTAAAAGTTCCTTGCTGCCTTCACAGACAATATCCATATCCGGGAAATCTGCCTTCTTGGCAAGCCAGGTACCACGGTCAGACAGGCAGTAGCCGCCTTTTTCATCTGCCATCGCCAGTGTATCAGCCATTCCAGCGCCTGCCGATACATAGTTTGGATTGCTCTCATAATCTGTAATTCCCAGCTTCTCCCAGATTCCGGTCTCCTTGTTATGGGTACCAGAGTTGTCTCCACGGGACACAAATGTCAGCTGCTCGTCCATGATCTGTTTAAATGCAGCGTTGATATCATCCGTCTTTGCAATCGGACCATCCTTCGGTCCTACGATCACGAAATCATTATACATAACCTGGAAACGCTCTACACCGTAGCCGCTCTCCACGAATTCTTCTTCTTTTGCTTTGGAATGAACCAGTATCACATCGACTTCACCATCTTTTGCTTTCTGAATCGCATCACCGGTTCCTACTGCCGTCCACTGTAAGTCAATACCTGTATCCTCTAAAAAGATTGGCTTTAAGTAATCCAGAAGACCTGTATTATCGGTACTGGTCGTCGTTGCCATCAGAAGCGTCTCTCCGGATGCTTCCTTGGTCTCCTCTGCGCTGCTTTCCTCAGCAGCCTCTGCGGTTGTCTCTGCGGCGCTTTCCGCCTCCGTCGTCTCTTTTGCGCTTCCGGAGCAGGCTGTCATAGACAATGCTGTCATGGCCGCCATTGCCAATGCAATGATTCTGTTTGTCTTCTTCATGAAATTGTTCTTCTCCCTTCTTTTGTTTAAGAATACTCTGAAAAACATTTCATCGGAACGAGACTCTGGCAGAGGATGCGCCGCCTTTTACCAGCTGCCTTTCTTCCTAATAAGCAGCAGGTCCTACTTCTCTTTCCAATGCATTTCTTTCCAAATGCGGGAGGCATCCGGGTTTCCCCTGATACCCATTGGCTGTAAACCCTGACAATATACTGTGTTAGGTTTTTCAGCTCGAAATATAGTTTTCCTGGCTTCTGCTGTCCGGGCTCTTCTAATAGTTCCCGAAACATCTTTATACATTTTTACTATACCATGTCAAAATTCCTCTTGTCAACCGGGCAACTTTCACATGAGCGAAATTTTTTCATTTTTTCAAGCTTCTTATTTATTTTGTCTTTTGTTTTCTACTGCTCTTTTCTACTGTTATTCTAGATTTTTAGTCTTTTTTCACTTCTATCTTGATTTCCCCTTTTCATATTTGTGCGATGCTCTTTTAACTGTGCTTAATTTTTTGTTTTTGTTTTATGTTTTATGAATATTCAAATCATTTTATCTTTTCTACAATTTTCACTTTCTTTTCATGCATAATATCCTCACTTTTGCCAATTGTAAGCCCTCATTTTCTATGATATCTTATATGTTATATTAATTTTCTTTTATAGTCATTCCGCATTCCGCTTGTTTCAGCGTGATCGGATGATTATTTTTCAGATTCGTCTGTTAAAAATTAAATTAATACATTTTTTTCAATTTACTCTTGTATTCTTGAGTCGGTTGTAGTATTATAGACTCAGAACTAGAACACAGTCTAGTTTTTTGCAAAGGAGGGGGAAAGGATGGCAGAAACTCCTTACATATTTAACATCCAGAAATTTTCAACGCACGACGGCGATGGTGTCCGCACCACGATTTTCTTCAAGGGATGTCCCTTACGCTGTATGTGGTGCCACAACCCGGAGAGTCAGCATTATTATAAGGAACTGATTTTTCATCATCACAAATGTACCGCCTGTGGTCGATGTGTTGCAAAATGTAAACAGGGAGCCAATTCCATCGTAGACGGCAAGATTGTATTTGACCGTTCCAAGTGTACCGCCTGCGGTGTCTGTACCGACTGGTGCATCACAGAAGCCCGGGAGTTAGCCGGTAAGGAATATACGGTAGATGCACTTGTCAAAGAAGCGATGAAGGACAAAATCTTCTATGAACAATCCGGCGGCGGTGTAACACTCTCCGGCGGTGAAGTTATGGCTTCCCAGCATATGGACTATGTGGAAGAGGTCTGTCGCAAGCTCCACGAGAACGGTGTCAGCGTTTTCATCGACACCAGCGGCTACACAGACTATGAGAATCTGAAGCGGATTCTTCCTTACGTAGATGTTTTTCTCTACGACATCAAAGTGATGGATCCGGAAGGCCACAAGAAGTATATCGGCGTTGACAATTCACTGATTCTAGAAAACTTAAAGAAATTAAGTGATGAAGGCGCAGGTCTTTATATCCGGCTTCCGATTATCCAGCAGGTCAACGCAACCGATGAACACATTGAAAGTGTCATCCATTTCCTGAAAGAAAACAATATTCACGCACGTCAGGTAAACCTTTTACCTTATCATGACATCGGAAAGGGTAAATACGCCAGCCTCGACATGGAGTACCATGATGATGAGATGAGCGTACCGGTGTCCGAGCTTATGGAACACTTTAAGTCCATGTTCGAAGAACAGGGCTTCAACAAAGTCAATATAGGAGGATGATTTAAATGGCAGAGAAAATTGATACTTCATTCGTAATCAACACACCAGAAGGTCTGTTAAAAGACAACGACCGCGGATGTACCGAAAGAATTAAAAGACTGAGAAGACTCAGCCATTCCACCCAGCCACATCTGGATCTGGAAAGAGCCAAAATCGAAACCGATGTTTACAAAGAGTACGAAGGTTCTGTATCCGTACCGGTTTTAAGAGCTCTTGTTCTGAAAGAGTACTTCTCTAAGAAAACTCTTTACTTAGGCGATGATGAGCTGTTAGTTGGTGAAAAGGGTAAAGACCCGCAGTGTTCACCGACATTCCCGGAGCTGTGCTGTCATACTATCGAAGATATGCACATCATGAATGACCGTAAACTGGTTAACTTCACCGTTACCGAAGACGATCTGAAACTTCAGGAAGAAGAAATTATTCCATACTGGAAGAACCGTGCAGTCAGAGAACATCTCTTAAAAGCTATGACCCAGGAATGGAGAGACTGCTATGAGGTTGGTATGTTCACCGAGTTCATGGAGCAGCGTGGACCGGGTCATACAGCCGGCGGCAAGAACTTCTACATCAAGGGCTACGGCGACTACAAGAAAGAGATCGAGCAGGCTATCAAAGAGCTTGACTACTTCAATGATCCGGAAGCTTATGACAAAGAGCAGGAGCTTCGCGCTATGGATATCTGCTGCGATGCTATCATTATCTTAGGTAAGAGATATCACGATCTGGCTCTTGAGAAAGCTGCTGAGGAGAAGGATCCGGTCAGAAAAGCAGAGCTCGAGCAGATCGCAGCTAACTGTGCGGTTGTTCCGGAGCACAAACCTGAGACCTACTGGCAGGCACTTCAGATGTACTGGTTTACACACCTTGGTGTTACAACCGAGTTAAACCCGTGGGATGCATTTACACCGGGCCGTCTGGATCAGCATCTGATTCCGTTCTATGAGAAAGATACCGCTGCAGGTACTCTGGATGATACAAGAGCTCTTGAGCTTCTTGAGTGCCTCTGGGTTAAACTGTTCAACTCTCCGGCTCCGGTTAAGGTTGGCGTAACCTTAAAAGAGTCCGGTACATACGTAGACTTCGCAAACATCAACTCCGGCGGTGTGAAGGAAGATGGTACTGATGCAGTTAACGCTGTTTCTTACTTAATCCTTGACTGTATGGAAGATATGAGACAGAACCAGCCGAACTCCAACGTTCAGATTTCCAAGGTTACTCCGGATAAGTTCTTAAAGAGAGCTTGCGAGATCGCTCGTCAGGGCTGGGGCCAGCCGGCATTCTACAATACCGATGAGCTGATTCAGGAGCTGGTAAATCAGGGCAAATCTCTGGTAGATGCAAGAAACGCTGGATGCTCCGGATGTGTTGAGACAGGTGCCTGGGGAACCGAGGCTTATTGGCTGACCGGTTACTTAAACATCCCGAAGTGCTTACAGCTTGCTCTGTATGATGGCTACGATGTAATGTTCAAAAAACAGATCGGACCGCACACCGGCAAGGCAGAAGACTTCAAATCCTATGACGAACTGTGGAACGCATTCAAGACACAGCTTGAGTACATCATTGATGTTAAGATGCGCGGCAACCTGGTTATCGAGAGAATTTACGCAGAAATGATGCCGGCTCCGTTCCTTTCCATCTGTACCGATGACTGTATCAAGAAAGGTAAAGACTACAACGCAGGCGGTGCAAGATACAACACAAGCTATATCCAGGGTGTTGGTATCGGAACCATTTCCGATGCACTTTCCTCTATCAAGTTCAACGTATTTGACAATCAGAAGTTTACCATGAAAGAACTCATCGACGCTATGAACGACGACTTCAAGGGTCATGAGGATATCCTGAACCTGGTTAAGAATAAGACTCCGAAATACGGCAACGATGATGATTATGCAGATGACATCATGGTAAGCGTATTCAACGAGTACAAAGATTATATCACCGGCAGACCTACCACCAGAGGCGGTGTATATCATGTAGATATGCTTCCGACCACCTGCCACGTATACTTCGGTGATGTTATGATCGCAAGCCCGAACGGACGTCTGGCACATATCCCGCTGTCTGAGGGTATTTCCCCAGAAAAAGGCGCTGATATCAACGGACCGACCGCAGTTGTTAAATCCTGCTCCAAGATGAATCACTGTGAGACCGGCGGTACTCTGCTGAACCAGAAGTTTACTCCGGCTGCTATCGCAGGCGAGAAGGGTATTGACAACCTGGCTGCTCTGATTCGTTCCTACTTCGCTATGAACGGACATCATATACAGTTCAACGTTATCGACCGCCAGACTCTGATTGAAGCTCAGAAGAACCCAGAGGAATACAAAGAACTGATCGTCCGCGTAGCCGGATACAGTGACTACTTCCGTAACCTGGATAAACCGCTTCAGAACGAGATCATTGAGAGAACCGAGCAGAGCTTTGGAGGCTGTGGCTGCTGTTAATTGCTCGCAACCGTTTGACAACTCTAATAGTCTTCATTGCATCATATGAATGCCTTCTATGAAAATGATATAGCCCCAAAAGGGCGAAAGCCCCGGCAGCGAAACTGCCGGGGCTTTCTTATTTCTTTCTTTTTCTATCTATCTTCCCATTCTTATCGCAATATCCGATTCCTTACTGTACTTCCGCTCTACTCTGTTATCATTTTTGACCTTCTCAGACAAATAACCGCCAGGACAACTGCCAGTCCGCCTGACAGCACCTTGCTGATCATATAGGCTATTACCCAGTTTCCCGGTATCAGGGATGCTACTAAGGTCATCTGACCGCCTACCACATAGGCGCCTGCAACAGAGAAAGCGGCGTTTAATACTTTTCCGCGCTTATCCATCTTGGAAAACAACGGCAGCATCGCAAGGCTCTGTATAAAGGAAAGGAACAGTCCGACAACTGCCTCCTCATTGATACCCAGGACTGCCCCGATACGCTGGATCGGCTTTTGGAGACGTTTTAAGGCCACCTGCGACAGCACCAGACCGCCGCACGCTGCGATGACCATCCGGAGTACCATAAAAAGCATTTCCTCAATCAAGGCATTCTCGACAACCGCATACTTCGGCATGAAAATTCCGAAGTATGCCACACCAAACAGGAGAAAACTAAAAATACGGATCGCATTTCCGAGGAAAATCATGATCTTCATCGTCAGCGCCGGAACCAGCACAAATGCCGCAATCAGCACCATGCACAGCACCAGCACCGGGATCATATTAAAAAAGAGCTGACGGACAGGCAGACCCAGCATCAGACCTCCGACCGCCAGACCAGACGGTATGGCAATCAGTCCGAAGATGAATCCACGCATCAGCTCTCCTATTTCATCTTTTCGAACAGCTGCCAGAAAGACCGGCAGCTGATATCCGACCGTCATTCCCAGACTGCCTGCTACCATCGCACCGGTAAATGCCGCCAGCGCCGGTGTCGCCGCCAGCTTCTGTGCCATGCCAAGCGCCCCCATATCCGGCGCCAGAAGGCAGCTTGGAATGAGCGCCGGATCAAATGGCATATGCTTTGCCGCCTCCGCAATCGCTTCCGCGTGCGTCTGCACATATGTAACTCCGATCGCATAAAATCCGACCGTGGACATCGCCAGACCGCCCATCGTGGCAAGCCCCTTTTCAAAGTTCGGCATCAGCCCCAGCTTTCCTCCCAGTATCTCATCCAAAAGCCCGGCTGCCGCAAATACAAGCATGATCGCAATGAATATGTTCATAAGACCTACCTCCCAGCTTTTCCCTATTTCTCTATTCCCCTGTTTTCACTTATTTTCCCTCTATCAGGCACATTTCTCTGTCAGTCACAATTCTTTTTTTACCTCACCAGCAGCTGTATCAGCACGCCCCCGATCGTCAGCATCAGTGCTCCGCAGGAACGCGTCACAATCTGTGCAAATGGAAGCAGTTCCATCCGTTTTGAACTGCTGAGCACCGCCACATTTCCGGAACCGCCCATGTTCGTCGTACACATCCCCGCTGCGATCGATGATTCCAACGGATAAAATCCCATCTTGATGCCGATCAGTCCGGCGGTCAGTGTGATCGCCCCGACAATCAGCACGACACTGAGCAGATAAAACGGAGTGATCGTGTGTAAAATCGTCTTTAAATCAATCAGCGTCGCCCCGATTCCGGTCAGCGCCGCCGCTGTCCAGCTGTGGATCGCGAACTGTCCCCACTCTCTCGCCGCGTCCTCCAGGCGCTCTGAAAGGATTCCCGTTCCCTTCACAATCACAACTGCTACAATCATCCACGCATACGTCGGTACAATCGAAATAAAATGATGGCAGAGCGCCCCCAGTTCATAAAATGCCATTGAAATGATAAGCCCCGTACATAAGAGTGCGAAGGTCGGTTTCATCGGAGGCTGTTTCTTCACTTCATGACCGTCATTGACAAGGCAGCCATTTCCGGTCAGGGATGGCTTTCGCTCGCCGATATTATTGGCTAAACCGCCAAAAATGATCGCCACGCAATTTCCCAGCACCGTCGCCGGTGCGATCCGCGTCAGGATCTGTCCGGCGTCCGTCCCCAGAACCGACGAATACATTGCCGACAGAGGCACTGCTCCCGCCGTCATGCCGCCGCTCGTCATCGGAATACCGATATACAGGATGCCTTCCAGAAAACTATCCCCCATCACCATACCGAGCAGACCTGAAAGTATCACGCCGACTGCCAGCGATATGACAGCTGTCGGAAGCAGTTTCACCGTTGCGCGGATCAGAAGCCCACGGTCGATATTGAAAAGACTTCCTGTGATCAGCGCTGAGATATAGAAGACCAGAAATCCTTCTTTGTTGACAAAATTGTCCAGGATCTCATGCGTCTGCTCCGGAATCAGCCCCAGCGCCTGGATGACCGCCGCCCCCAGAATACAGATGACCGAGCCGCCCAGGTACGTTTTCACAACCGGTGTATGATTTCCTAAAAAATTGAGTCCCTCGCCCAGCACCATCAGCGCAATCATGCCGCCGACCAAGCCTGCCGGAAGACAGTCCATATACATACAGACCACCACCAGCGCCAAGATGCCTAGATACAGAGGGATGGAAAAACCAGCGATCGTATTAGCTTTGCCAGATATTTCTTTCCTCTCTTGCTGCATTTTTCATTTCACCTCTGAGTATTAATTTCTTCCACAACACTTCTTATATTTCTTCCCAGATCCGCAAGGACACGGATCATTCGGATAAATCTTCTCCACCTTTTTCGCGGTTACCGGTGCTGGCTGGGACATTTCCGGCACCATCGCCGGCATACCGCCGATCATACCTCTCTCACTTAATTCCCACGGTTTATTTCCGCGGTTTTCTTTTGTTCTCGTATTGTTGAACGCATCCATGAGAAGTCTTAAAAATTCGCCCATCTGCTGCTCGCTCTGGAAGACAACCCCTTCTTCATGAATCTTATTCATCAGTTCTGCCGGTGATTTTCCTTCATAACTGCTGGTCCACGTCTCAAAGCACCATCTAGCCGCTTTCTCATACGGCACATCCAATTTTTTTATGAAATAGGACTCCAGCTCCTTATAAGCCAGTACCCCTGCCTCATACCCTTTCTGACAGATTTCATCCAACTGCTGTGCAGACGGAATATAGAATTTTTTATTCTGCTGCTGTTTCAACAAAGCAGTGAGTCCATCACCCTCAAATACCGGAAGATGTACATACAAGCCCCTCTCGGAATAAAGCGGATTCTCTTTCGGCAGGTCCTGCATTCCCAGTTTCTCCATCGGGAAAATGCAGGATTCTGTGATGTCCTCCGGCATTTCCTCCAGCATCCCGATCATTTCTTCGATCGTGCCTTTCACCTTCAATTTGTACAGTTCATACAAAATTTCCAGCGGCGCAATCTCATAATAATCGATAAAGAAGCTGATACACTTCATCAGCCAGCCTTTTTTGTTCTGAACCGCCCGGAATGCCTCATCGTCAATCCCGCCAAAACCCTGTGCAATCTCTTCAAAGACAGTAAAGCAGTCACTCACTTCCTCAAAACTTCCAAGTACGTATTTATATAACTGCATTCCATCCATAATCTCTTCTGCAGAAATTTTCTGTGGCTCGGTACAGGCTTTGCAAAAAAGCACCATCTGCTCTTTCGTCAGGCATGAAAGTCTGCCCCGGAGTGCCTCTTCCGTCGTTAAATATTCTACAATTCGGTCAATCAGGTCATCCTTTTTAAGCCGGGAACAGTTCTTTAACTCGTAGCTTCTTGCTTCGTTTAATAAGTCTTCTTTGGTCCATTCTTTTAAATATTCTCTTAATAACATACCATTTCCTTTTCTCATCTTACATCGTTTCATGCTTCTCTTCATATTTTTTTATTATACTTTTAAATGCACATGGATTGCAAGATATATCGTTACATATTCTGTGGATGCTTCGTTACTGGGCACGTATGCGTGAACAGTAATGATACTTCCCCATATGTTGGAATCAGCATAAAAAAGAATGTGCCTTGGCACATTCTCGCGCCGAGCGCGGTCGCTTGCGACATGTTCCTGCTTCGCGCGAATGCGCATCCTCGCGGAGCGATTTTTGTTTCATAGGACGTAATTTCCTATGAAACAAAAAAACAGCTGACCAATTTGATCAGCTGCTCTTGAATGCTGTTTTAAGAATTTTTCGTTGCACACTCATGATTTTAGCTATTGATTCGGAAGCACTTCCGTTATTGCTCTACACCGTTTTTTGCAGAAAGTAATACCGTACAAACGAATATCTTTCCGATCATCGTTTATGAGAAATTCCTGGTAACGGCGATCCTGGATCTGATCAAGAGCTTTCTGGCAGGCAGTCTCCATTTCATCAAAGCTCTTTGTATACTTTAGTTCAATGACAATACCAGCGTCCGGGTCGTCCGTCTCCACAATAATATCTGCAAATCCCTCCCCCGCTTCAACATTTGATTTTACAAGCCAGTCAGCATTTCCTGTCAGGATGCCAACAAGAAGATTATGATAGGAACTTTCTTTTTCTTCCTTTCTTGCTTTTGTGTCAAATACACTGATGGAATTACTCAGTACACGGTTTAAATACTGCTCGATTCCTTCTGTATCTCCTGCTTCAACAGCTTTCCAGAATGCATTCAGGCGCTCCGTATTACTGAAAATTGATTTCTTAAACCATTCGTTTATTTGAAGCCGAAAAACCTCCCGCACTTCCCGATTCGGAATAACCAGGCGGTAAGCTCCCTCTTCTGTCCTTCCTACCTGCGTAAGATATCCGGTTGTAAAGAGCACACTCCAGAGATTTTCAATACTCTGATCGATTTCCTCATAGGTGAGATCCAGGCGAAGTTCCTTTTCAATTACTTCCCCAGCAATCAGGCGCTCGATTTCATTTTTTGTTGTTTTATTAGCCTTATCGATAAATCGCTTTACCAGATCATTGCCACTCGTATTGATCCAATATGCCTCCGGTTTAGCTTCTAGATCATCCTTGGCCCGGTCCACAAAGTTGATAACATCCCATGGACAATAAACATCCGCTTTTCCGAAACGGTAGCCATCGTACCATTCTTTCACTTCCCTGAATCTATTTTCAAGATGATAGTCTGAAAGCAGCTTTTGGACCTCTGCATCCGTAAAACCGAACTGCTCATCAAAGCGTGTATCCGTAATCGAAAGAATTTTAAAGTTATTAAGTCCTGTAAAAATACTTTCCTTCGAAACACGAAGACATCCTGTGAGCACCGCAAACGCAAGTGCGTCATTGGTTTTTAATGCTTTTCCAAACATCGCACGGATAAGGAACACCATTTCTTTATAATAGCCATGCTGAAATGCTTTATCAAGCGGGACATCATATTCATCGATAAGGATAACTGTTTTCTTATGATAGTGCGAAAACAACAGTTCAGAAAGCGTCTGCAAGGAGCCCAGCAATGTCTCCTCTGTCATTTGATATCGTCCGTTTGAAAACATGGTCAATGCCTCATATGTTTTCCTGGCATCTTCATCCAGAATTTCGCTTTTTCCGAGAACGGCATGACGCTTTGCTTCTTTTGAAATCAACTCCATCATCTGGTACTTCGCACTTTCAAAATTCAACCCTTCCACATTTTTGAGGGAGAGAAAGATGACGGGATATTGCCCCATGTGCTGCTCACAAAGTGCATGATTTTCAGAAACATAGAATCCATCAAAAAGCGTTGGATCTGTTCCAATCCCAAAAAAACACTTTAGCATACTCATGTTAAGAGTTTTACCAAAGCGACGCGGACGAGTAAACAAACTCACCTTGCCGAGATTATCAAAAAGCTGCTCAATTAATTTCGTTTTATCTACATAGTAATACTGGTTTCTTCGAATTTCTTCAAAGCTTTCAATTCCTACTGGAAGTTTTAATTTATTTTCCATAAACAATCCTTTCGTTGCCATGGCTGAAAGTCTACTGCCTTCGGATGATGGATAGTCTGTCCCTCTCTTATGGGAAAACTTCTGTTATTTCATTATCGCATATATTCTGCGAAAATGGAACCATCCACACAAAAATACGGCTTTGATTATTTCCTATTTTATACGAAAAGAGGTCCTGAAACCAGGACCTCTCAGACTGTAGACAAAGTGGTGTTTGACCGTTAGGCCAGGCACCACTTTTCTCTTGCGTTTATTTTATTCAGTAAAAATTCAATTCTATATATAAATGACAACAATTTCCTGTTTCTCATCACCAGTATCTTAGCTAATTTTTTCAGGTTCATGTATGTAAAAGTAAGCCCGGCTTTCATTTCTATCCGCGCTTTTCCTATGTACTGAGTATATCGAAAACCATGATGTTCAGTCTTTGCAAACCCGTAAGGAATACGCCCGCCCATGTAAAAACCGCGCTTGCAGCGTGAATAGTATGCGTCGGTAACACGCTTTTGGATTGTTTCGCGTTCCAACTGTGCAAATACGATACAGATATTCAGCATAGCGCGTCCGATAGGAGTAGAAGTGTCAAACCGTTCTGTTGATGAAACAAACTCCACATTGTACTTTTGGAAAATATCCATCATATTTGCGAAGTCCAAAATAGATCGGCTGATACGGTCTAACTTGTAAACGATAACCCTTGAGATTTTGCCCTGTCTTATGTCCTCAAGCATTTCCTCAAAGGCGGGGCGATTGGTATTTTTACCGCTATACCCCCGGTCGATATACTCCTTATAGGGATTGCCGCGTGTTTCGTACTTGCAGTATTCAAGCTGGCTTTCAATAGATATACTGTCCACTCTTTCTACTGATTGGCGGAAATAAAGTGCGTCATACATCGTTTACCTCCATAACGATGTATTTAATTGAGCCGCCCACATCAATATGATAGCACATTTCCCGCGATTTCTCAATTCGTACAAGCATATTTGTAAAAAACTGCGAATAGCTGCTTTTCAATTTCAGCTTTCACGGTTTCCTTTTCTTTTGCCGGATATTTGAGGCGGCGGTTGTTTTGTTAAGATGGATTGCCGAAACTATGAGATAACCGCATTTTGACGACGATATGCGTCGTTGTCCTTTTGCCGCAGTTCGTTTTCAAGCTGGGCAAGCTGCCGCTTCAAGTCCTCAGCTTTATCCGGGTCTTTCGTTGTTCTGATCTGCTGCTCTAACTGATCCCGTTCTTCTTTCAGCTTCTCAATTTCCCGGTCTACCTTGTCGGTATTTGTGGTACACGTTTCCGCTTTTCGTCCTGGCTTACCTTTAGCGGGTGCAGCTTCTTTTGACGGGTCTTCCGCCTCCTGTGGCGAAACATTATCCGCTTTCATAGGGTCATCAAACTCAATGATGGGGTTGCCCTCATCATCATGGGTGAGCTTATAAAGGCCGATAGGCTCACGCTTCTCGCCGGGGATATATTCGTCATATTCCGGCAGTCCGGATTGTTTCGATGGCTTATCGGTATCATTTTGGAGAACAGGAGCAGAAACAGGCTCTTGCTTTTGTATGCCGCGCATTTCCTGCGGAAGCTGATGTGCAGCATGGTTTCCTATACCTTGAACGCTCATTTTCTTCCCTCCTTGCAGCGTTATTTAACTTCATCATAACGCTTATTGGGGGTATTTCAATAGGTTTGTTGTGAAATATTCTGCGGCTGTTGTGAAATGACAAGCAGGACGCTCAAGCAAAACGATTTATCCTCAATGCTGATGTCCACAGCCCCACCATACTTTTCTGTTACCCACTTGATATTTGAAAGACCAATACCCTGTTTGAAATGGCGGCTGCCATTGAAGCTGTTTTCTATCTCGATCAGCAAAAAATCCTCCTGCCTGCTACTTGATATGCGGATATACTTTTTTTCGTCCATACCAAGTTTTTCACAGGCATGGATCGCGTTATCCAATGCGTTTGACAGGATAATGCAAAAGTCCATATCGCCTACCGAACAGGGGAACGGTACTTTCAAGGTGCTGCTTACGGTGATACCCTTATTGGCGGCTAAGGCCGCTTTATTCTCTAACAAAACATCCAAAACTGCGTTGCCCGTTTGAAACGGAAAGGACAGGTTTGCGGTGACAATATCCATTTCTTCTATGTAGGCTTTTGCCTTTTCATAATCCGCATTTTCCAATAGCCCCTTGATAATCAGAACATGATTTTTCATATCATGCCGGAGTGCCTTTGTGCTGTCGTAATGTGTCTGGGCTTCCTCGACATACTGCTTTTGGAAGTGGCTCTGCTGCTCCAATAAAGACAGCTTCCTGCTTGTGGAAAAAGCGACGGAAAGTTTTTGATAAGCATACATAATAGCAAATATGCTGATAAGTCCCAATGTCTGAACGGCAAGCATTTGAATGTGATTGCCTATCAGAAAATCGGACGCCTGTTCAACAGAAATGACATTTCCGTAAAACGTATGACTAATATACTCGCTTACCACAAGAATCATCAGAAGCGGTGTCAAAATCATCAGCACATATTGATTTTGAATATCCTCTTTGCGCTCCAGACATTTGAACACGCCCAAATAGCACAGGCAAGTCAGGCCAAGCGCAAGCAGATTTCCGGCAATCATAAAAACCTTGCTGAATACGGCGGGGTCAATGTCATACACAAAAGACGACAGCACCATTGTAATGGAATTAAAAACGCCAAAGCAAAGCTGCATGATCTCCGCTGTCAGTATGGCATAGAGAATTGCCGTCCCGCTGCTGCTGTTTAGCACCCAAATACCGTAAAAGGATAGGGCAGCTATAAAAAGGACAAGTTTCAGCAACGCCTCTATCGGTAAATTGATGATAACGCAGCCGAAAACGACAAACAGAATATTTTGTATTGCCGTTCCTCTTTTTCCTACAAATCTGCCATAAAAAATGATTTCAAGCACGACTTCCAAAAGCCCGGAGAAATATAGAAAAACGCTGTCAAACAGTTCACCCATTTCTATGCCCCCGTTCTTTCACATACTGTAAAATCACCGTCGAAAACTCGTCGCCGCGCAGGCGGGAAACGGGGATTGTTTCCCCATTTGTCAAATAGGCTTGTCTGGCTTTATAACTTTTCAAGTATTGCAGATTGATTAAGTAGCTTCTATGGCATTTAAAAAATCGCTCGTCCAGCTTTCTTTCCAAGGTTTCAATTTTATCATAGTAATCAAGCACCAGCTCGTCTTTCAGATGGAGATAGACCTTGCGGTTGATGATTTCGCAGTACACAATATCGTCAAACGGTACAATGCTCCACTCCGTTCCTTTTTGTATTAATAGCTGCTTTCCCTTATGGCTGCGGATCGACAACAACAGGCGGCTCATCGTCCGGGAAAAATTGTCCTCCTGCAAGGGCTTTACAAGGTAATCAAACGCCTGCACTTCAAAAGCGTTGAACACATATTCCTGTAAAACCGTAATGAAAATGAGAAAACCGCCATATCCGCGGCCCCGCAGTTCTTTTGCGGTTTCAAGACCGTCCGGCTCGCCCATCTTAATATCTAAAAAAACAATATCAAGTTTCTTGTCACAGTCCAATAATGCCTTGCCACTTTGAAACGGGAAAACAGCGATTTCCATATTTTCCTGTTTGAAAAATCCCAATACCTTTTCGGTCAGCAGATTTAACATATAGACTTCATCATCGCAAATGGCAATGTTAATCATTAGATTTCCCTCTTTCCTGCGGAATTGGCAGCGGTTGTTCTTTTCGCCGCCGATCAGCGGGCTTTTTTGCGTCCTTTGGTATCAACCACATACGGCTAATTCTTGCAACACCCGGTATGCGTCCTTCTTCGCATAGCTTTTGTACCCGTCTTTCTGAAATGCCCCATTTTTTCGCCGCTTCCGGGGCAGAGATATATTCAAGCATTGGTTTTCTCCTTTATCCAAAACTCTATCAGAATAGATTATATACGGTCAAGCGAATAAATACAATAGACAGACCATGAATAATATGCTGTATTCCTATCAAGGCTATGAGATGTGCAATCATATTCCGAAAGAAAGGTGAATTGTAGAATGTAGTAGGGTGAATTAACTATGGGCAGAGAAGTTGAAAAATACGATTTTAAGGCTTTTGGACAGGCCATAAAAGCAGCAAGAAAAGCAAAGGGCATCCAATGGCTCCGTTTCTTGCCGGATTTCAGTTCCGTATAAGCATCGTGATAGAAATTTTGCTGCGCAATCAGGAAACGATCTAATGATTTTTCCATGGAAGGCTCCTTTTCGTATCCGAATTTTACTTTGCCGGATTTTTTACGCTGGACAGCTGCTCAATTTTCGCCTGCAATTTTGCGCTCTCTCTGTCAGCCTGTCGAAGAAGATCCTGCATCTCACGCTCTTTAGCCATGACAGCGCGCTCCTTATCCAGTTCTGCTTTCATCTCTTTTTCCTTTAGCTGAACCTGTAAAGCGTTGTATTTTTCCAACAACTCTTTATATTGCTGCTGCAGTGTTTTGTATGCGCTCAGATCAGCTTCCATATCGGTCATTTGTTTCAGAAGAAGGTCATTACTGGCAGTTTTTTCTTGAGCAAGCATACGAGCATCATCTCGTTCACGGAATGCATGATCTCTTTCGCTGGTTATTTTTTCAATCTGAGCGGCAGCTTCTTTTTTAGCAGCCTCAATTTCAGATGCCGCATTCTCTTCTGCTCTTTTTATGCTTACAACTGCTTCTGAAGATAACCGGTCAGCCAAAAGGTAGCTACTCATAAAACAGTATCATAACAAACTTAATATAGGGTAGCTGCCATACAGGGACGCACATAGAAGTAGTACATGTTTGTGAATTTTCATGTGCTACTTCTATTTTTTTCGACAATATAACATTTTTGTGGTATTATTATTCATAGAATACCTAATGAGGAGGGGCGTTGATGTTTAATCTTAGTTTGACCGCTTGCAGTTTCCATTTGCGAAAAACCAATTCAAGAGGGAATACAAAAATCTTTAATTTAAATATGCCTCTTACTTTACAAAAGGAAAAATTGATTCAAAATTCGGCTGTGGTTGTTTGCAGCTATATCCTTGGTGGATGTGCGGGAGTAGCGGGATCTGTTTTGGGAACTTTAACATCTACAATGATTAGTTTTACTATCGAAACATATACAGATTTTTTTAATTATGTGGCGTGGTTATCGTTACAGTACGGCTATAGTGGCAGGTACGCACTGCGCTTTTCTGACTATGCGGGGATATAACGGAATATGAAATATATAATGTTTTACCCGGAATGTGTTATAATTACTGCAGTCGTATTGTATATTAAACATTTACTCTATCCTTATGATTTTCGTGAAAAATTTCCTTATGACGATCCACCGCCGAAGTTTTTTGGCTCTTTCTCATTGGGGGAATTAGTACAATATATAATCCAAGTATTAACGTTACCTATTATAGGATTTGCTATGATTCCTTTGCAATTTTTAGGGAAGGTAGCGGATGTAATACTTATAATTTTATTAGTTATGTGGTGGTTTATACCAACAGGACTCGCTAGAAAAATAGATGACTGGTAATAGAAAAGCGTCCCTGTATAAAAGCAGAGGACGCTTTTCTATTGCAGTAAGATATGTTTTAGAAAGAGCGAAAGGCATTTGTGAAGATAGAATAAATGTAAACGGTACAACGCACGTCATTTTGAGGGGTACAAGTATAAAACCCTTACCTATCCTCATTATGCCTTTACAAGGCCGCATGAATACAGGTTTTTTCAACCCCTATTGCGTGACAGCGAACCCCATAATTTGGAGAGGGGCTGTCTCACTAATGTGCGGCAGCCCCATTTAATAAATCATGATTCTGGAAAAGATAATAGATGAAAAGGTCATCATGCTCATAATATTTGCTGGAGCTGCTTGAGAGTATCAGCGAAATAGATCCCCTTCTGCCGGTCTTTGGAAGATAAGCCTTTTTCTATCATATGTTCTAGCAGATTTCTTAGGCTGTCATAGTAGCCGTTCAGGTTGTAAAGGATGCACGGGGCTGTGAGATGCCGCAACGATACTTTTGACATAACTTCAGTAATTTCTTCCAGCGTCCCGGTTCCGCCTGGAAATGCAATGAAAGCATCACCGAGTTCTATCATCTTTGCTTTGCGGCCGGCCATATCATTTGTTATGATCAGTTCCGTCAGACCGTCGTATTGGAGTTCTGCATCCATGAAAAACTTTGGTTCTACACCGATGGCTGTGCCGCCTGCTTCAAGAACACATTTTGCAAGGGTACCCATGAGTCCGCTTTTGGATCCACCGTAAACGAGTGTATTACCACTTTTTCCAATCCAACTGCCAAGTTCTGTAACTGCTTTTTGTAAAGAAGGATCATTGCCTTCGTTTGCACCAAGATATACGGTAATATTCATAGTCACATACTTCCTTCCTGAATCTCTGGCTTTGTTGATAAGTCCTCTGCAGCGTCATTCCAGAATCTTCTCTGGTATGAAATTCAAATAATCGCCAGAGACCAGATGATAATGGATTCCGTGATACATTCCACGGATACTGTCGCCAAAGCGGGATTCTCCATGGCAATGGGAATATACAACATGTTCTACTCCATACTCTTCTGCCATTTTTGTGAAGATACTCTCATCTTCCAGAATATTTGTTGGTGGATAGTGGAGAAACATGATGTATTTACTAAAGCCGGCAGATTTTGCGCTCTCAAAAGAAGTCCGTAATCGCTCTGCTTCCCGTGCTACCAGTTTTCGGGCCTGTTGCTCATTATCTTCATCCCATCCGACAATAGCACCTTTTGGATTGATATAGAATGGTCCTTCAAAGGTGTATCCTTTGGTCCCAACAAGGGCGTAGTCCCGGTACTGGTAATAATTGTTCTGCAGAAAATGAAGCTGTGGCTCGTAATCTTTGTTTAAAGCGCCTGTTTTCTTGACATCCCAGAACATATCATGATTTCCTCTTAGTAGGATTTTGTTTCCAGGAAGTCCAGAAATGAAAGAAAGATCTGCCTTCACTTCTGCTAATTTCCGGCCCCAGGAATGATCGCCGGTAATAACAAGGGTGTCGCCGTTGTGAATGATTTCATTACAATTCTTTTCTATTTTTTCTTCGTGCCTTTTCCAGACTTTCCCAAATTTGTCCATGGGTTTGTTCACAGAAAAGGCCAGATGCATATCTCCCAGAGCATATAGTGCCATGTCTAACGAGCCTCCATTTTCGATGAGCTGGTCATCCAATGTATACTACAGACGTCACATAGCTGGAGAAATGCTCACCGGTATTTTTAGTATAGTGAATTGCTGGTTGGGTGTCAAATTCTTTTCTGTTAAGTATTATTTCGGGAATCGGGATTGACACCTGCATTTATCAGTCAATCAGCAGAATACCCCCTCATTTTAGGTGGGGGATAATGCTATCAAGTTGTATCTTCTTTACCTGGTCCAGCGTCTGGATGGCACAAATGACAGCGACACGGTATTGCCGGAAAAGCATGAAGAAGCTTTGCAACTTCGGGTGCAGCAACACTGGCAGCTCATCGATGTAAATAAAATTTTTGATACGATCATTTTCTGATCCAGGTCTCCTGAGAACGGTAGTTTCATAGGACAGCAGGAAAAACAGGCCGAATCCTGTTGCAACGGAGTCTCCTCGTTCAAGCGCATAATTCAATATTATCACTTCGCCATACTCCAGAGCTTTATCAATATCAACGGTCTCTTCTGCCTCAAAAACATCGCGGACAAGAGGATCATTTAGGAAATTATTGATCAGGTTTTGCACATCAGATGCTTTTGGAACCCGCCCGGGGTGTACCAGATGGTAAGTCAGCATTAACAGTTCTGCGATGCTGACAGTAACTGTCTCATTCAGACTGGAAAAATAAGGATCTGATACGCCGGACTGATCGTAAATGGATTGAAGCCGGTGAAACCTTCTTTGTGTTTTCCATTTATTAAAATCGGATCAACTCTGTGGATCTTTAATTTTCGGTTTTTGGCCATATGGTAGCACTGATCCGCAGTTTTCCCTCTTTTAGGGCTGTATAGCAAGATTTTTTCTGATAATCCTCGTTATATACTTTCTGGTCAAGGTCGTCTGCAATGGCAACAGTGAGCACACTGGATGTTTTTGAGGTTCCGGTCGTGCCGTCGCAGTACATATGCAAAAATCGATGAATTCAACACGCCTCAAAAGAGAATTTATAGATACTGTTGATAACTTAAGCAATAAAACATGTAGCCGGAAGCGATATCCGCAGAATTTCTTCCGGCTAAAATAGTTTTGATGAAAAAGAAAAATGATTTTCGTCACTTTCGGTTCCAAAAATGCCTGCCCATAAACAGCCTCCACTCTCCTCCATGCCGTCCTTTCTAATCCGTCCGACTTTGTGTCCTTTTCTTACAAATTTCATAACTTTTCCAATTTTTATCATTTTATAGATGAATAATTCAAGCGATTATATTATAATAATTTTAGGACAAAACCAAACATACGGTCACGAAATGACTGCCGTCTTTTCACCCGTTCGCCGGACATTCAAAAGTCAGTATCCGTCCGGGAACAGCCGCCGGCACGCCGTTTTCGGACCTGCATCATATACACAGGAGGATATGCCTATGGGAACAACAGCTAACACAGGTCAGAGCACCTGGGAACAGATCCACGGCGGGGTCCGCGAGACCGAGCGCCTGATCGGACAGAAGAATTATAACCTGGCGATGGTGAAAGCCCGCCAGACCCTTGAATACATGGTCAAATGCCTCTGCGAGCGGTATGGCATTCTGGAAACCGGTCTTCTGGAGATGATCGACGCCCTCTACAGCGCCGGAAAAATCAGCAAGACCACCTGCGAACATTACCACAAGATCCGCACGATCGGCAACAAGGCGATCCATGAGGGAGACAACAGCGCCTACAACGCCAATCAGGCGCATCACCTTCTGTCGCAGGAGGTCTACACCTTCGCAAATGACTACAATGACACAAAAAAATCCACCCGGGCTTCCCGAAGTGCAGCTCCAACCTCCGCTTCTTCCCGCCTTCGCGGGAACATCCGCCATCCCTCTGCCGGCTCTGGAAACGGAAAACCTGCCGGAACGTGTGCCGGCAACTCCGAGGGACGCCGTCCGCGCGCCTATGCAGGCGGTCCGTCTTTTGAATTTCGAAGCATTATTAAACCAGTGCTTCTGATTATTATTATCATCCTGCTGCTTTTGATCATCAAGATGATACGCCCTGCGACGGATGCCAAACCGGATTCTACTGCAGCCGTCAGCACCGAATCGCTGGCTCCAGAAACCGAGGCAGAGACCGTTGCCGCAGAATCGACCGTTTACCGGACCACCGACACAGTCAATGTCCGTCCGGAACCATCCACCGACACCGACAGGATTGGTGTTCTAGCACCAGATACCGATGTGGAATATCTCCGTGATTACGACGAAAAATGGGCGGTAATCAGCTACAACGGACAAGAAGCCTACGTTTCCAGAGACTTTATCCGGCAGGTTTCGCAGTAATCAGCCAAAAAAGGAACCATACATGCAGTGATTCTTCTCCCTGACATACATGGTTCCTTTTCATTTTCTTTGTACAATGGTTCATCACTTTCGCAATTATACTTTCCGCAATGAATCCCTGAATTTACTCAACTCAACTTTTACTTCAAATCCCGAATTTTCTCCGCCAACGGCACAATCTCCTCCAGCGAATTTAACTCATAGTCCGCCAGACTCCGGTCAAAGGAAAAACGGTTATCGATGAGCGCCGCCACTGTCATTCCCGCGCAGTGCCCCGCCGTGATGCCGACCGTCGAATCCTCAATCACAAGGCACTCCTCCGGCTGCAGGCCCATCTGCTCCGCCGTATAGAGGTAAACCGCCGGATCCGGCTTGCTGCGCTTGAACGTACTCGCACTGATCATCCGCTCCAGACGGGACGCCACGCCATTTTCCTTTAAAATGCGCTCCACCTGCTCAATATTCGTCGCGGATGCGACCGCCAGCCGGAAACCCTCTGCTTTCAGGCGATCCATCACATCCAGAATTTCCAGGCGGAAGATCGAGAGATAATCAATCGAATTAAAAATGTCCGTCCAGCGCCCCAGATACTCGTCATGCAACTCCTGCCAGGTCTGACCATTGTGGATCGCCTTCTCCACAACCATCCAGCAGTCCTGCTTCGTCGTCCCCACCGTCCCGTGCAGACTCTCCAGAGTCACCTCCGGATTTTTCGTTTTTGCATATTCATACAGATAATTCAGATAAATTCCTTCACTGTCAATGATGACCCCATCCATATCAAAGATGACTGCCTTTATCATATTCGTATCCTCTCTCTTTCTGCTCCAGATTATAACATCTCCCCCCAGTATACAGGAATCCCCCGCCAGCTGACAAGCCCCTATTCCACCCTTCCGCCATTCTTTTGAAAAATTTATTACTGTTCACGCATCGTGCCCAGTAACGGAATTTGCCGTGGCTTCGCATTTAAATACGGCAAATTCCTG
>OLGF01000130.1_pt1 | contig 89643 bp, 64 predicted proteins | sample 1604971 | NCBI WGS metagenome assembly OLGF01 (sample SAMEA3888902, study PRJEB22519) | human gut metagenome | biome: human gut; feature: human-associated habitat; material: faeces | place: Denmark | collected 2011 | reverse complement strand
AGTGGGTGTAGTGGGTAGCGCCTTTTTCCATCGCCCATTTCTTCATGCCGGCGGCCACGGCGTTCGCTGTCTCACGGTCTAACGGACTACCGTTATCGATGGAGTCCACCAGTCTCTCGTACGCTTTCTCTGGAAGATATTTGAACATCTTCTCACGGTTGAATACCAGCTCGCCGTAATACTTGGAAGGTCTCTCGGCGGGAGTGGTTAGCTCGGTCGCTTTTTTCTCGAACGCCGATTCTACGACTCTAAATCTTAACTTTGACATAATACCTGATGATTATTGTTGTTTATAGTAAATGACTTATCTTAGCCACTTCCTCAGCCTAGCCATGGCCTCTAGGGTGTCATCCCTATCGCCGAAAGCGGTGAGGCGTAGATAACCTTCCCCGCTCGGTCCGAATCCCACTCCGGGGGTTCCGACTATCTTGACTTCATAAAGCAGTTTGTCAAAGAATTTCCATGAGGAGAGGCCGTCTGGGGTCTTTAGCCAGAGGTATGGGGCGTTATCGCCTCCGTACACCGTGAGACCGCAGTTTTGCAGGCCCTCTTTCATGATCTTCGCGTTGGTCATATAATAATTGATAGTAGCTGTTACTTGCTGTTTCCCGGCGGTGGAATAAACCGCCTCCGCACCCCGTTGGGTTATGTAGCTGGTTCCGTTGAATTTCGTGCATTGGCGACGGTTCCATAATTTGTTCAACTGTACCCGTTGCCCGTCCAGCGTGAAGGCGTTCAGCTCCTTCGGAACGACCGTGTATCCGCAACGTATCCCCGTGAACCCGGCGGTTTTAGAGAAGCTCCGGAATTCGATGGCTACCTTCTTCGCTCCTTTGATCTCGTAGATAGAGTGGGGGATATTCGGGTCCTGTATATAAGCCTCGTAAGCGGAGTCGTACATGATAAGCACGTCGTTGGCAAGGGCATAGTTTACCCATTTCTTCAATTCGTCCTTAGTCAAGGTCGTTCCGGTCGGGTTATTGGGATAGCAGAGGTAAAGGATGTCCACCCTGCGACTGGGCAGATCCGGTACGAAGTTGTTTTCCTCCGTGCAAGGGATGTATACGACATCGCTCCATTTCCCGTTTTCCAATACCCCAGTGCGTCCGCTCATTACGTTCGAGTCGATGTAGACCGGATATACGGGGTCTGTCACCCCGATACTATTGTCGTGGCGGAGCATGTCGCCTATATTTCCACAATCGCTTTTCGCTCCGTCGCTGATGAATACCTCGCTCGGTTCGATAAAGACTCCCCGGCTGGCATAATCGTTTTTAATGATAGCGTCGATTAGGAAAGGATATCCCTGCTCGGGGCCATATCCGTGGAATGTATCCTTGCTCGCCATTTCTTCCACGGCTTTATGCATCGCCTCGATAACGGCGGGGGCAAGTGGTTGCGTAACGTCACCAATACCCATTCGAATGATCTTATCCTTGGGATGGGTAACCTTGAAGCTGTTTACCTTTTTCGCGATGTCGGAGAAAAGGTAATTGTTCTGTAGTTTCAGGAAATGTTCATTAATTAGTGCCATACTCAGTTCTTTTGTTTTTATGTTGTTGTTTTCGTTGTTTTGTCTCGTTCCCCGTGTCAGACTTTGATGAATCCCTCGAATACGTTGACAGCTCCGCCGGTCATAAAGACCTTACCGCTCCGCTCGTCCCACTCGATGGTTAAAGGGCCCCCATCCATGATGACCTTCGTCTTTCGCTTTGTCTTCCCACGTACGACCCCGGCCACGGCGGTGGCGCAAGCTCCGGTTCCGCAGGCTTGGGTGATGCCGGAACCTCGTTCCCACACCCTCATCCGTACCTCGTCCGGTTTTAGCACCTGCACGAACTCCACGTTTGTCCGGTCCGGAAAAAGCGGGAGGCATTCCAGTAACGGGCCTACGCTTGCCAGATCGGCCTGGTCCATCTCGTCCACGAAGATAACCAAGTGAGGATTTCCCATAGAGATGACGGTGCCGGTGTAAATTTCTCCTCCAGCCTCAACCTCCAAGGCGATCTCGCCTACGGCAGGCATTCCCATATCTACCGTGATCTCGGTGACCTCTTCACGCTCTATTTTCAATTGTAGCTCTTTGATACCAGATAAGGTCTCTAAGGTAACCTTGTTCTTTTGCGTTAGGCCGGCCTCATAGACATATTTGCCAATACATCTGGATGCGTTTCCGCACATCATCGCCTCGGAGCCGTCCGCATTATAGATATGCATGCTGAAATCGGCGATGTCTGAAGAACCGATCAAGACCAAACCATCAGATCCTATGCCCGTGTGCGGCTTGCTCCATGCGATAGATAATTCCTCGGGATTGTCTATCGGATAGGCCATCGTGTTTACGTAGATGTAATCATTCCCGGCACCGTGCATCTTTGTGAATCTGATTGATTTTGTCATTTTGATGATATTATTCTTTATATTATTTCTTTTTGTTTTATTGTAATGCAAATATATAACGTTTTGATAAGTATATAACAGGTGAGAGGCTCGAATGTTTTATAAATATGAGGTTTGTAATAGATTGAAGTTGTAATATATGCTTTTAGTTATAAATGATAATTAGAAGTGTGTATTTTGGTTTTATATCGTAATATATGCTTTGTGAATATGGATTGCTGTAACTGTAAGTAAAAAAGCTATATATCTATCTATTTGCTTAAAATAAGTCTGTTTGTCTGACGAGCCTCTTTTTTAAGAAGCCTCAACTAGGGATAGATAATGGGTGAAAATACGTATTTAACCACTGATTTCTACGTAAAAGGTTATGTTTTGTCACACGAAAGGTTGCGTTGGGCGACGCAAGTAGTGGCGTTAGCCAACGCAATAGGTCGCGTAAGGCGATACATATAGTCGCGTCGGGCGATACAACCGTATGAAATGCCTCTTTTATCCGTATAAAAAACATGTTTTGACCCGTATAAATGTGAACTAGCATGAATTATTTCTCTAGAACAAAAGGTCGTATTTGGCTAATATATTACTAAACAATCATTTGCTAATATTTTTTCTCATATTTAGGGACGAGAAGTACATCAGGCCAGAAAAATCAACTCTCCGGGAGTTTGGTTTACAAATTGACAAAAAGAAAGGAGCTACTCGGTTTTGTTTCCGGATAGCTCCTTTTATCAGATTAACTAATTATCTAGATAATTTATTTTACGAACTTAACAGTTGTCTTATGAGCAGATCTCAAGAGCTTAGACTGATCGATTGAGATCATATAAATACCGTTCGGCATATTCGGAGTGCTGATGTATTGCTCATCGCTAGTGATGATACCCGTAGAAACAACTCTGCCTACCATATTAACGATTACATAATTACCCTTACCATTCTTTACATAAAGACCGCTAGCGGTTGTAGAAACCTTAACCTCTTCGACATCATTCTCGATAGTCTCGTTGTCTGTGATGATACCCATAGCGTCAGATTTTACGTACATTGTAGCGACAGGTTTATCGTATCCAACTGGTGTGAAATCAGCTACTACCTTGTCACCCTTTAACGGAAGATTGATAGCTATATCCATGCCTTCGGTCAATTGTCCGTCTGTATCATTAGGAGTTTGTATCTTAACCGCAACATTCATAGCGGGAGCTGTCACTGATCCTCCCATTGCTGTAGTTACGTCAGCTTTTAATAGAGTGATCGTTTCTGCGGCTGCTACTTGACCATCCCCATTCATGTCGGAAGTCTTTGTTACAACCATGCTGTATGGATTAGTCGTTCCTGTTGCAGCTAACTCTGCGATAGCACGAGTAATAGTTTCGGCTACGATTGCTTTTGCTTCGGTTGCATTCGTACGATTAGTCATTGTTATCGTTTCAGTTGCAGACCATTTCCATTCTGTCGCATTTAAAGTTTTTGTGGAATCTTGTGAGGTAATCACAAAATTCTGGCCTTTTTGCTCCATCTTAGTAGCTAGCTTACGATAACCTTCTTTTTGTCCATTCTTGTAGGATGTCAAGAGAATTGAATCGGGAGACATTTTACCAGTAGCGGCCGCTTTAAGATTCAGATAAACTTGGGCATCACCCATCGGTACTTGTACAGTAGAGCTAGTTGTAGGTACAGCATATAATGATGCCTCAACTAAACCTTTGGCCTGTTGGGTCATATTGGTTTTGATAAGGAAGTTTGGGATGGTAGTTTTTTCCTCTTCGTCTTTTTCCAAAAGAGCGATCACACTACGTAAGGATTCGCCTATCGTTACGTTGTAATCGAACATACCAGCATTAGTCGCTTTTTCTTTTAAAGAGAATAACTCTCCACCTTTAATTCCCATTACTCCGGCTAACTCGGACAATCCGCCTAAATCTAACTTAGCTGTGAATGAATCAAATGGTAAAAGTCCTGTTTGCTTTCCTAGTTCAAAGTTTAAAGAAACAGTGGAGCCGAGAATTGTTGTTGAAATAGTTTTAGGTAAGTTGAGTTCTATTGGTAATCCATTAGTTGATGAAAGATTTGCTGTGTAATAATTAGACATTTTTAATGTGATCTGACTGAACATAGCGGGAATATCTTTACTTATTTCACTCAGATTTACTTTCATACTATCTGGTTGAACTGTAATAGGATTTGCGATAAGCGTCTCTGCTCGTAATGTGCTGGCTGTCCCAAAAACAGGAGAACTTAATACATTCTCAATGTTGGGCTTTGCCAATTCTATGATATCGATTCCGCTTACTTGTTTTACCTGTTCAAACATAGCGGGCACAATAGCTTCTATAACTGCAGCTTTTTCCTTATCCGTAAGTTTTTGTTGTTGTGCCATCACTGGGGTGGTAGCCATGAATGTAGCGGCTGCCAAACTAATGCATGTAAAGATTTTCTTCATATAAATTTGTTTTAAAGTGTTTTATGACTCTAGCTGGCAAAGTTATTATAAAAATTAAATGCACCAGCGTTTATTATTCATAAAAGTTGGTGCATTTTGCTACTAAAGAAAAGAAATATTCGTCAATAAGCGGATTCATGTACGTCTTTTATGGCCCTGCCACTTGGCTCGTTCATGTTTTTGAAAGCCGAGTCCCAAGCTAAAGCCTCTGCGGTAGAACACGCTACGCTAGGAATGGAAGGTACGCTTCTCGCCGCGCTTTCGCTGGGGAAATGCTCTTCAAAGATGGAGCGGTAATAATACTCTTCCTTGTTTTGGGGCGGATTGATCGGGAATCGTTTGGCGGCATTCGCCATCTCTTCATCAGTGACCGACTCGGAGGTTATTTTCTTTAATGTATCGATCCAGCCATAGCCTACCCCATCCGAGAATTGCTCTTTTTGACGCCAAGCGATCTCCTTGGGCAAACTGTCGGAAAATGCTTCTCGAAGTATCTTCTTCTCGATGATCGTACCCGGGCACATCTTTGCCGCCGGATTCAGACGCATGGCCACATCAAGAAACTCTTTATCCAAGAACGGCACTCGTCCTTCTACGCCCCATGCGCAAAGGCTTTTGTTCGCACGCAAGCAATCATATAAATACAGTTTGCTTAATTTACGCAGGGTCTCTTCATGGAAAGCCTGTGCGTTCGGGGCCTTATGGAAATATAAATATCCCCCGAATACCTCGTCCGCACCCTCGCCGCTTAGTACCATCTTGATACCCATGCTCCGGATCACACGGGCCAATAAATACATGGGGGTGGAGGCTCGGACGGTAGTGACATCATAGGTCTCGATATGATAAATGACATCTCGTAAAGCGTCCAATCCTTCTTGTATCGTATAATGGATCTCATGATGAACCGTACCGATCGCATCCGCTACTTTACGGGCGGCGAGCAAGTCCGGGGCATCTTTCAATCCGATGGCGAACGAGTGGAGTTGAGGCCACCATGCGTCCGCTTTCCCATTGGTCTCGATGCGTTTCGCCGCGTATTTCTTGGCGATAGCGGAGGTGATGGAGGAATCCAGACCTCCGGATAGAAGGACGCCATAAGGGACATCGCTCATCAGTTGGCGTTTGACGGCGGCTTCCAGCGCATCGTGAAGTTGTTGTACGTCGGTAGGATTATCTTTCACGTTGGCGTAATCCATCCAGTCACGGGTGTACCATCTCGTGAGTTTACGGTCTTCGCTATAGAAATAATGACCGGGGAGGAACGGCTCGTAATGAGTGGCGAAGCCTTCAAGTCCTTTTAACTCAGAAGATACCATCAAGTGTCCCTCGTCATCGTATCCGATGTAGAGCGGGATCACGCCGATCGGGTCACGGGCGATCAAGTAAACCCCTTTCTCCTCGTCATAGAGAGCGAAGGCGAAAATACCATTGAGATCCTCGATGAAATCAATCCCTTTCTTCTTGTATAAGGCGAGGATCACCTCGCAATCGGAGCCGGTTTGGAACTCGTAATCGCCTTTTAACCGTTCTCGTAATTCCTGATGGTTGTAGATCTCTCCGTTGACGCAGAGGATGAGTTTCCCGTCGGGGCTGACCAAAGGCTGCCCTCCGGAGGCAGGGTCTACGATGGAAAGGCGTTCATGGGCTAAGATAGCGGTTTTGCCTTGGTAGATACCACTCCAATCCGGTCCGCGGTGACGGATTCGTTTACTCATTAATAACGCTTGTTTACGCAGGGCTTGCGCTCCGTCGTGTATATTGAATATCGCTGTTATACCACACATGATCATTAAAAATTGAAAGTTGAAAATTAGTTGGTTTGTAAGAAACGGTCGATGGATCGGGCGACATTACGGCCGGAGGCCATCGCTTTTACGACTAAGCTCGCTCCGCTGACAGCGTCTCCGCAGGCGAATAGGTTGCTGTTGGCGGTATATCCGGCGTTGTCTACGGCGATGTTATCGCGGTTGTCGGTAGCCAATCGCAGTTCTTTGATCAATCCTTCTTGCTCTGGATGCAGGAAGCCCATGGCGAGGAAAACCAGATCGGCCTCGATGATCTCTTTCTTGCCGGTCAGCCTCATCTGCGGACGGCCTCCGTCTGGGGAGGGAACCCATTCGACTTCTTCTACCTCAACCCCTATCAGGTTGTTTTTCTCTCCGATAAAACGGTTAGAGGCTAGGTTCCACCGGCGGATACAACCTTCCTCATGGCTGCTGCTGGTTTTCAGTACTTGCGGATACATGGGCCAAGGTGTCGCCGGATTCTGTCCGACGGGTGGCTGGGGCATGATCTCGATCTGGGTGACACAGGCCGCCCCATGACGGTTCGCTGTCCCTACACAATCGCTACCCGTATCGCCTCCGCCAATCACTAAGACTTTCTTGCCTTTGCAATTGATCTGGCTTTTGGGCGGGATGGGGATGCCTTCTAAGATCCGGTTCTGCTGGCTTAATAACTCCAAGGCGAAATGTACGCCTCTTAAATGACGTCCCTCGATAGATAGATCCCGGGGAACCTCGGCGCCGATCGCTACGCAAACAGCGTCGAAATCTTTCACTACATCTTTCGCTAATATCTCTTTGCCGACCATCGTGTTTACACGGAAAAGAATCCCTTCTTGCTCCATGATACGGATACGGCGATCGATAATGTGCTTGCCTAGCTTGAAATTGGGGATGCCGAAGCGTAGCAAGCCGCCCGGTAACTCATCTTTCTCGAATACGGTGACTTCATATCCTTTCCGGTTCAATTGGTTCGCCACGGTCAATCCGGCGGGACCGCTACCGATCACGGCTACCTTTTTCCCGTTGCGTACCGGTTGGATAGGCTGTACGTATCCTTCCCGGAAAGCGGCTTCCACGATAGCCGCCTCGTTCTCACGGATCGTGACAGGTTCGTCGCAGCTAAGTTTCAGTACGCAGCTTTTCTCGCAGAGGGCGGGGCAGACACGTCCCGTGAACTCCGGGAAGTCGTCGGTCTGCTCCAATACGTGATATGCCTCTTTGTAACGGCCTTTGTATAACAAATCTTGCCATTCGGGTTGCTTGTTACCCAGTGGGCAGGCCCAGTGGCAGAAGGGTACGCCACAATCCATGCAGCGGGAGGCCTGCGTACGGCGGTCGCCGCTGTTCAAGGTCTGTTCTACCTCGCTGAAATCATCTATACGTTCGTGGACGGGACGATAGCCCGCCTCTTGTCTATGTATCGTTAGAAATGCTCTTGGGTTTCCCATAGTTCTCTTGTTTTTGTGTAAATATTTAGTAGTCTTTCTGCATCTCCGCGATCTTGCGTTGGAGTTTGCGCATCTGTTCCTCTTGGAGTACTTTCTTGTATTCGATCGGGACGATCTGGATGAACTCATCCACGTACTTGTTCCAGTTATCGAGCATTAATCCGGCCAGATGGCTGCCGGTATGATGATAATGCTTGCGGATCAATTCATGAAGTTCCTTCCGTGAGGTGCTATCCTCGATCAAGGAAAGCTCTACCATTTCCATGTTGCAATAATAATCGAAATCACCATTCTTGTTCCATACGTAAGCGACACCGCCACTCATTCCGGCGGCGAAGTTCCGGCCTGTATTGCCTAAGACGACAACCCGGCCTCCGGTCATGTACTCGCAACAGTGGTCGCCTACACCTTCCACGACAGCGATCGCCCCGGAGTTTCGCACGCAGAAACGCTCTCCGACCCGGCCGTTGATATAAACCTCACCACTGGTAGCTCCATATAATAAGGTATTACCGGCTATCGTATTGTCTTCCGCTATAAAGGTGGAGCGTACCGGAGGCATTAAACTGATGTGTCCGCCACTCAATCCTTTTCCGAGATAGTCGTTCGCCTCGCCTTCCAACCGGAAATGTACGCCGTGAGCCAGAAAGGCTCCGAAGCTCTGGCCTGCCGCCCCCTTGAACTTGATATGCAGGGTGTTCTCCGGTAACCCGATGTTCCCGTACCGCTTGGCGATCTCGCCGGAAAGCATGGCTCCTACGGAACGATCGGTGTTGGCTATCGCGTAATCCAACGATACTTCCTGTCCGGATTCGATGGCGGCCTTTGCGTGACGGATTATATCCACATCTTTCACGTTGTCGATCGCGTGGAGTTGACGGGTGACATGATGGATGGCCTGCGTGGCGGCTTGTTCCGGTAGATGGATCAAGCGGCTGAGATCCAATAGATCATGTTTCTCGATATGATCGGAAGGTTTACGCATGAGTAAGTCCGTACGGCCAATGATATCGTCTAGTTTCGTATAGCCTAGCTCTGCCAGATATTCCCGAACTTCACGGGCGAGGAAGGTGAAGAAATTCACCAAATATTCGTGTCGGCCATGAAAGCGTTTACGTAATTCCTCATTTTGGGTAGCGACACCTACCGGACACGTGTTCATATGGCATTTACGCGTCATCACACAGCCTAAGACGATCAAGGCGGAGGTGGCGAATCCAAACTCCTCGGCACCCAGCATCGCCATCAATACGATATCCCGTCCGGTTTTCAACTGTCCGTCTGTTTGCAAGCGGACTTGTCCCCGGAGGCCGTTCATCACGAGCGTCTGTTGAGTCTCGGATAGTCCTAGCTCGGGTGGGATTCCGGCGTAACGGATAGAGCTTATCGGGGAAGCCCCCGTTCCTCCTTCTGCCCCGGAGATCACGATCCGGTCCGCTTTTGCCTTGGCTACACCGGCGGCGATGGTTCCCACGCCACTCTCGGATACGAGTTTCACACTGATCTCGGCTTGAGGGTTCACGTTCTTCAGATCGAAGATCAATTGCGCCAAGTCCTCGATCGAGTAAATATCGTGGTGAGGTGGGGGAGAGATCAGAGAGATACCCGGGATCGAGTGACGGGTTCTCGCTATGATATCGTTCACCTTATAGCCGGGAAGCTGTCCTCCTTCGCCCGGTTTCGCTCCTTGGGCGACCTTGATCTGGATCTCGTCGGCGTTTACCAGATATTCCGTGGTCACGCCGAAGCGTCCGGAGGCTACTTGCTTGATGGCGGAGCGGAGCGATAACCCGTCCTCACGGGAGATGAAACGGGCCGAGTCCTCACCACCCTCGCCCGTGTTACTGCGTCCGTGTATCTTGTTCATGGCTATAGCTATCGTCTCGTGCGCTTCCCGGCTGATAGAACCGAAGCTCATCGCTCCCGTGACAAAGCGACGCATGATCGCTTCTTCCGGCTCTACCTGCTCCAAGGGGATCGGGGTGCGTTGTTTGAAGGTCAGGAAGTCACGCAAGAATATGGGGCTTTCCTTCTCATCAACCACATGGGAATATTCCTTGAATTTCTTGTAGCTCCCCAAGCGGGTAGCCAGTTGAAGCATGGAAATGGTACCCGGGTTCCAAGCGTGTTTCTCGCCATCCTTGCGGAAGGAATAAATGCCTTTATGTTCCAATAAAGAATCCGTGGGGTGGGAGAATGCGTCATTGTGCATGGCGATCGCATCTGCCGCTATCTCTTCCAAGCGGATACCACCGATGTTGCTGGTGGTTCCCCCGAAGTAAGTATCTGCCAGATCCCGGCTTAGGCCGATCGCCTCGAAAGGCTTTGCTCCCCGATAACTGCGGATCGTGCTGATCCCCATCTTGCTCATAACCTTGAATAAACCCTTGCAAATGGCTTTTACGTAATTCTTCTCGGCAGTCTCGTAATTCAATTGTATCTCTTGCCTGTCTACTAGATCATCCAAGATAGCGAAAGCCATATAAGGGTTGATGGCACTGGCTCCGTAGCCTAGTAAGAGGGCGGCGTGCATTACCTCACGCATCTCGCCGGTTTCCACTACCAGCGCTGTTTGCACCCTTTTCTGCACGGAGATCAGATGGTGATGCACGGCGCTTACCGCTAACAGGGAGGGGATCACCGCTTTTTTCTCATCTACGTTCCTGTCGCTTAAAATGATGTAGTTAACGCCGTCGGTGACGGATTGCTCCGCTTGTTTACATAATTCGTCCAAGGCAGCTTTCAGTCCTGCGCATCCTTTCTCTGCGTCAAACAAAGTGGGAAGCTTAACACTTTTAAAGCCCTTATACCGGATGTTACACAGGAGATCCAATTGCGTATTGGTCAAGATCGGATGGTTCAGCCGAACCATTTTACAGTGGCTCTCGGTTGGAACTAAGATATTGCTTCCCACGGCCCCGATATACTCGGTCAGGCTCATGACGAGTTCCTCGCGGATCGGGTCGATCGGCGGGTTGGTTACTTGGGCGAATTGTTGGCGGAAATAATTATAGAGGATTTGCGGACGGGCGGATAATACGGCCAGTGGCGTATCGTTGCCCATGGAGCCGACCGGTTCCGCCCCTCCCGTGCACATCGGTACGATGATACGTTCGATATCCTCACGGCTGTATCCGAACGTACGCAGTAGCTTGTCGTATTTCTCTACCTTATGAGGAATCTTACGGCCGGATTTCAACTCGTCCAATTCCACCCGGTTTTTCTCCAGCCAAGTACGGTAGGGCTGGGCGTTCGCCAGTTGTTCCTTTAGCTCGCTATCGTAATAAATCTCGCCTTTCTCGGTATCGATGAGTAAGATCTTTCCGGGTTGCAGACGGCCTTTTTCCTTGATCTCGTTAGGCTCGAAATCCATGACGCCGACTTCAGAGGCCACGACCATCATGTCATGTTTCGTGATCAGGTAGCGGGCGGGGCGGAGGCCGTTACGGTCTAGCATGCCTCCGGCGTAGCGTCCGTCGCTAAAGAGTAGAGCAGCAGGCCCGTCCCACGGTTCCATCAAGATGGAGTGATATTCGTAGAAAGCCTTTAGGTCTTCGGAGATCGGGTTCTTCTCGTTGAAACTCTCCGGTACCAGCATCGCCATGGCATGCGGCAGGCTCATCCCGGAGGCCACGAAGAATTCCAATACGTTATCCAGTGAGGCACTGTCACTCATGCCCGGCTGGATGATCGGGCGTATATCGTTGATATCCGGGATTCTGGGGGAGGATAGTACGCTCTCCCGGGCCTCCATCCATCCCCGGTTGCCCCGTATCGTGTTTATTTCCCCGTTATGTGCTAGTAGGCGGAAAGGTTGCGCCAGACTCCAAGTGGGGAAGGTGTTGGTGCTGAAACGTGAGTGTACCAAGGCCAGTCCGCTAGTGAAATAAGGTTGCGTCAGGTCCGGAAAGTAATGGCGTAGCTGCATGGATTCCAGCATGCCTTTGTAAACGATGTTTTTGGTGGAAAGAGACGCTATATAGAAATCATCCTTGGCCGGAAGGTCGGTGGCCGATACCCTTTTCTCGACCCGCTTACGTATGAGGTATAGCTTTAGTTCCAGCTCTTGCTGATCGTTGCAGCCGATGATGAATATCTGCTTGATATCCGGTTCGGTCGCTTGTGCGTCCTTTCCCAAGATTTCCGTATGAACGGGAACTTTGCGTAAGTGCATCAAGGTTAATCCCTCTTTCTCGATCTCCTCGATGAGGATACTGAGGATGCTTGCTTGCTGTTCCTCGTCTTTGGGGAGAAAGATTAGTCCGGTGCCATATTTGCCTTTCTCTGGAACCGGAATTCCTTGCAGGAGGATGAACTCATGCGGGATCTGTAATAAGATTCCCGCTCCGTCACCCGTTTTGTTATCGGCTCCCTCAGCGCCTCGATGCCTCATGTTCTCTAGTACCTTAAGGGCTGATTCGATGATGTCGTGCGATTTCTCGCCGTGGATATTTACTAACATTCCTACTCCACAAGCGTCATGTTCATAAGACGGGTCGTATAATCCTTGTCTGCTATTAAAATGATTTCTGTTTGTTTTCATTTGTTGACCTTATGTTTGCGTATAAATGATTATTGCGTCAATTTGTTTTGCAAATATAGGTATTAATGGCATAATGTGATTGCTTGTAGGAGCGAAAGAACGGAGAAAAGATAAGAATATCTTATCTAATGTTTCTATTTGTAAGTATTCACTGGGTTTATTCTTTTTATTTGAAAGATATTTGGTTGGTTAGTTTGCTAAATGAAAGATGAACTAAAAAAAGAAGCACCGTCACGTTTTGCGACAGTGCTTCTTTTTCTCCGGAAGCGCTGTCACGGATTGTGATGTCGCTTCCTATCTGTTTTATCTATCGGGATATTCTCGGATGAAATAGCGGGATAGGAATTTCCAATTATCTTGTATGATCGCCTTGCCACGTTCCGGGCTGGTAAGGCTTTTCGTTTGTGCGTCGGCCAACATGCCTCGGTCTACCAGCTCTTTCAGGAAGTAAACGCTGCAATGTTTCACGATGAAGAAAGAGAGCGCTTGCTTGGCGGCACGGTTGGCGTCGTAGAAGGGATTGTTCTCATCCTTGATCAGCTCCACGTCACGGGTGATGACTTGGGCGCCTTCCTCGGGCGTGGCGTAGATCGCCAGTTTCTTGCCTTGCCAGTCCTCGGGAAGATGGAAGTTCTCGGCGGGGATAAGGCCGGAAGTCTCCGTGATAAATGTTTGTGCGTCTTCGGTCTTGTCGAAATAGAGAAGCAGTTTGTCACCTGCGGCTTTGCGGAAAGTCTCGTATTGTTGGCGGTTTTCCTCCAGCATATCGTCGGGCAGGGTGGCAACAGACTCGTCGGCGGTGTTCTGAAATACCGCATGGTCGGGATGCTCGGCGGGCAATATCTTTGCCAGCCATTGCGGGGAGGTCAGACCTAGCAAGGAGGTCTTGCTGGTGTAGGCCATCATGCCGTGGCTGTTGACGAGCAGGTTGTTAAGCTGCTCTTGGTTGAGGTCGGGCTGCTCCTTCCAGCGGTCGTGGGCGAAGTCGCTCAGTTCCCGGGCCGACTCAGGCAGGATATAGGATTCGTAATGGAACCATTGCAATAGACGGTCGTAATCCTCTTGCCGCTCGTAGCGGGTATCAAGGGCGAAAAGCTTGGCCATGCGGGTATTCTCCGGCGCCGTGGTCCACTCTTTGCAGAACAGGTCGTAGATAAGCATGCCGGTGGATTCGTTGGCAGGGTTGTCCGGACTGACGAAAGTGCCTTTACGATAGCCGTGATACTGCTGGGTATAATGCCAAAGGAGGAAGCGCACGTCCTCAAGGTTCACCTCATCGTCGTAATAATGATCGTCCGGAGTGTAGAAGGGGAGGTATTTGCCGTATAGCTCCTTATGGGTAAGGATGAAGGCACGCCAAATCCCCGTGCCGGAGATCACGTCCTCGAAGTAGGCGGCCATGCGGATACAGATCTGCTTTGTTTCCTCGCCCTCGAAGGAGTTTACCAACTCGGTCTTCTCCATGATATCGTAGATACGGTTCGCTATTCCGGTATAATAGGAATCCACGGGAGTGCTTTGTTTATAGGGATGCAACTGCAACCAGTCTTTCGGGAAAATTTTAATGTTCTTCATGTTATTAAATGTCTTTATGCATTCAGGAGTGCAAATGTAGTAAAAATACGTTAGCTATGTCAAACGATAAGGAAAAGTTGCGGTCTTAAAAATGTAACATTTGTAGTCTTTATTGTTATCGGATCTAAACATCTTTGAAATATCGCCCCCGTACTTTCGCGTCGAAATCAAAGATGAAATAATAAGTAGTAAGATAATGGGAAAGAGTTTAAGGGGCAAAAGATTGAAAAGGTTAGGGCTTTTCTGGATGGGAGTTTTCCTGTCATTCTCTCTATGGGCACAAACAGGGGTTATCTGCGGGACGGTTACGGACGCTAAGATGAAAGAACCGTTGATCGGCGCCTCGGTCGTGATCGAGGGGACTACGGTTGGCGCTATCACGGATATAGACGGTAATTTCCGTATCGAGAACGTGAAGCCGGGTACTTATACGGTAGCCGCCTCTTACGTGTCGTACCAAACGCAAACGGTAAAGAATGTTCCGGTAGTCGCACGCCAAGAGGCGGTGTTGAATATCGAGCTTTCCGACGCTAACCTCCAATTACAGAATGTGGTCGTAGTGGCCCAACGGAAATTGGGAACCGAGATGGCCGTATTAAATACCGTACGCAAGAGCCTTCCGGTCGTGAACGGCATTTCCGCCCAACAAATCAGTAAAACACAGGATAGCGATGCCGCCGAGGTACTACGCCGTATCCCGGGAATCACCATCGTGGACGATCGTTTTATCGTAGTTCGAGGGCTTGCGCAACGTTATAATAATGTATGGCTGAACAATGCCACGACCCCTTCCAGCGAGACGGACAGCCGTGCCTTCTCGTTCGATGTGCTGCCCTCTTCCTTGATCGATAATATGATGATCTATAAAAGCCCCTCGGCGGAATTGCCGGCGGATTTCTCCGGAGGTTTCGTGCGGGTGCTGACCAAGAATATTCCCGAGGGTAATACGCTCAACGTCTCCTATCAAGTCGGGTTTAATACAAACTCCGCTTTCCGAGATTTCCAACTGACGAAAGGTTCCGCCTTGGATTATCTGGGCTTTGGCGCTGGCTCCCGAATGTTACCCTCGAACGCCCCATCTCATTTGAACGACATATCGGCAGCGGATGCGGCGGCGTTTACGAAGCGGGTGAATACGGGATGGAACGTGTGTCATTTCACGGCGATGCCGGAACAGAAACTGACGTTCACGATGAATCGTACCTTTGATATCGGTGACATGAAGATCGGTAATATCACCAGTGTGAACTATAGCACGGGCTATGATTATTACGAGATGAAAAACAACAACTACCTCTCGTACGACATGGCCAAGGATCAATCCTCATACCGTTACCGCTACGATGATGTACAATATAAGAATACGACAAAATTAGGAGCCTTGTTCAACTGGTCGTTGATGAAGGGAACGAGCAAATATGAGTTCAGGAATTTCTTCAACCAGCGTGGAACCTCTTCCTTATCGCAACGAGAGGGAACGGATTTCTACTCCGACCAAAATATCCGGAAATGGGAATCCCTTTATACCGGACGCACTACCTATTCCGGCCAGCTAAGCGGGGAGCATAAATTGAGAGAAGATATGAATAAACTGGATTGGACGTTAGGTTATGCTTTCGCCGCTTACAAGGAACCGGATCGCAAGGTGGTAAAATCTTTGGAGAGTACGACGGATGGTGACTCTCGTTATTACGTGTCCGACCCGACTCGTTATTATCAAGACTTGAAAGATAACAGCGCTTCCGCCGCCTTGAATTACGAGCATAAGTTCGCCGTCTCGGAGATGTTTACCCCTGTCTTGAACACGGGGGTATATGGAGAGTTTAAGAAACGTAACTTTGATGCCCGTCGTTTTGTCTATAATATGCTGGGAAGTGGTTATGACCGTTTTGCCGAATGGGACTACAGCTCGGTCTTCTCGGACGCAAATATATCGACCGATCGTATCTATATGAAAGAGAGTACGAACAAGAGCGACTCTTATACTTCCGATAATCTGCTGGGTGCCGCTTACGTAGCCGCTAAACTGAACTGGGGAGAGAGGCTGAATGCGAACGTAGGTGTACGTATGGAGTACTATCAATTGAAATTAGATGGTTATGAGTCGGACGGTATAAAACCGGTGCATCTGGATCAGAACGCTACGGATTTCTTTCCTTCCGTCAACATCGCTTATAATTTGAATGAGAAGCACCAAGTACGCTTGGCTTATGGACGTTCCGTGAATAGGGCGGAGTTCCGGGAGATCGTACCTTACGTATATTATGATTTCGCCTTAGATGCGAATATCACGGGTAACGTAAACTTGAAGAACGCTTATGCGAATAATATGGATCTGCGTTATGAATTTTACCCGGCTCCGGGTGAGACGGTGACGATCGGCGGTTTCTACAAACGGTTCGATAATCCGATCGAGCAAACCTATATGGAAGCGGGTTCCGGATTGCAGTACACATACCACAACGCCGATCATGCGAATGCTTTCGGCGTGGAGCTGGATATCAAGAAGAATCTGGACTTTATCGGTCTGAAAGGCTTGAGCTTCGTATTCAACGGGGCTTATATCCATAGTAGGGTGTATTTCGCCGAGGGCTCTTTCGAGCGGGATCGTGCGATGCAGGGGCAATCCCCTTACTTGATCAATACGGGCTTATTCTATCAGAATGACAACGCAGGAATCTCAGCCTCCGCCTTGTATAACCGGATTGGCAAGCGTATTGAGACGGTAGGCGTACCGAAGCAGAACCCGAACGATGATATTCCCGATATCTATGAGATACCCCGTAACTCCTTGGACTTGAGTTTCTCGAAGAAGATCGGTAAATACGTGGAGGTCAAGGGAGGCGTAAAAGATCTATTGAACTCAAAAGTAGAATATAAACAATTCCTAGAGTTAACAGAGGCTTCCGGAGAGAAACGGGAGGTTGAGCAATTAATCCGTAGCTATCGTCCGGGTGTGACCGTGAATCTAGGTGTAGCCGTGAAGTTTTAATTTGAATTCACTCATATAAACTAAATTCGTTTACTTATGAACAAGTTATTATTAAAAGGTGTGGCCGCCGCTTTCTGTATGGCCACGATGTTTGGAACAACCGCTTGTGGCGACGATGATGATCTCGTAAATGTAGAGCCGCCTGTAGAGGAAACTCAAGATGTTATATTGGAAGGTGAGATTACCTCGGATATGACCTTGAAGGCTGCTGATAACAACCTGTTGAGAGGTTTCGTATATGTGACGGATGGCGTGACCTTGACGATCGAGCCGGGAACGGTAATCAAGGGGGAGAAATCGTCTAAAGGCTCCTTGATCGTCGAGCGTGGCGGAAAGCTCATCGCCGAGGGTACGGCGGAGAAACCGATCGTGTTCACTTCCGACCAACCGAAAGCTTCTCGTACCTATGGTGATTGGGGTGGCTTGATTCTTTGTGGCAAGTCTATCGTGAATAATACGGCTGGCGAGGCTCAGATAGAGGGCGGTCCTCGTTCTTACTACGGTGGAAAGGATCCGGAAGATAACTCCGGTATCGTGAAATATGTCCGTATCGAGTTCGCCGGTTATCCATTGGAGCCAAATAAGGAGATCAATGGTTTGACTTGCGGTGGTGTTGGCCGTGGCACTACGATCGAATACGTGCAGGTCTCTTTCTGTGGCGACGACTCATTCGAGTGGTTTGGCGGTACGGTAAACGCAAAACACCTGATTGCTTACAAAGGTTGGGATGATGAGTTTGATACGGACTATGGATTCCAAGGTAAATTGCAGTTCTTGTTAGGCGTTCGCGACCCGAAGCACGCTGATACGTCCAAGTCCAATGGCTTCGAGTCTGATAACGACGCTGATGGTTCCAATAATACTCCACTTACCACTCCGGTCTTTTCTAACGTGACCTTGATCGGTCCGTTCTATGGTGAATCAGCTGGTAAAACGGAAAATGATATCTTTTATGTTACGGAAGACGCGGCTAATGGCGCTAAGGGTGGATCATTCCAAGCCGCTATGCACATCCGCCGTAACTCTTCCTTGAATGTGTATAACTCGATTTTCGTGGGTTGGCCATACGGTTTGTATCTGCAAAACGCAAATGTGGGTGCGGTTGTTAAGAATGTGATCTTCGCCGGTATGTGGGAGAATTTCAAGGATGAAACTAGCCAAAATTACTTTCAGACAGCAGACTTGAGCAACCTTACTTACGCTTCCAGCAATGATATCATCGCTAAAGATGGTGACTATACATCGATCGTAGCGGATAAGATTGACGGAGCGGATTTCTCTGATACGGCTTTGAACGACGCTTTCTTCGAGAAGGTATCTTATAAGGGAGCTTTTGATGGCAAGAATGACTGGGCCGCTAACTGGACCAACTTCGATCCGAATAACACTGAATATTAATTTAGCTTGACTTTGAATAGGCTGTGAATTTGTTTGGGGCACTGAGGTATCCGGAAAGATCCCTCGGTGTCTTTTCGCATATAATTTAGATAAGAATGTATCATGAATAAAAAGCTATTGTTATTTTCTGCTTTTATGGCGGGGGCCTCATGGACCGTACAAGCGCAAGACTTGGTTTTAAGCGAAGGACAGTATTATACCGATGCCACGCAAACCACTCCATATACGGGTCGTTATACGGAATTTTATGACGATGGTATGCTTAAGATGGAGTTATATTTGAAAGATGGCCGTCCGGAGGGAACTTACGTGATTTATTATCCGAGTGGCAAGATCGCCGAGGTGCGTTCCTATTATCATGGGATCTTTCACGGAGAATGGCGTACATATAATGAGAACGGCCAGCTGATCGGCCTGGCTTCTTATAAGGAAGGGCAAAAGGACGGCCCTTGGCGTATCTGGAGTGATAAGGGAAATTTGTTGTATGAGATGTTCTATACGGCAGGGAAGAAATCTGGTGTCTGGCGTAGCTGGGATGAGGAGGGGAATCTGCTTTCCGAGGAGAATCAATAGGGATAATTGCCGTTTACATACCGTTGTAACGCCATTTACCTCTAATGGTAAATGTTTTTTCCTCTAGAGGTAAATGTCGTTACATCAGTATGTAAACAGTTTTACCTCTAGGTGAAAATACTTTTACTTCTTGATGAAAATATTGGTAAATGTAATTAAATGGAAATCAGCATGCTTACTACTCTTCCTCTTCTCCAAAGTCGAACTCGAAATCGAATCCGTCATCCATGAATTCCGGCTCAGTGAATTGCTCCAGTTCACGACGGTCTTTCTTGGTAGGACGTCCGAGACCTTTCGCACGGTTCACGAAACCGGAGATACGGTTCATCTCCAGAATCTCATACTGATCCGGGGTTGTCACGTTCTCCAAGTAATTCGGGACGAGCTTCGCGCCCACACGATTCTCGATCAATCCGATTACCTTAAAAGAGAAGGTGATCGGCGGTTTACGCACTTGGATCACATCGCCAACCTTGATCATGCGGGAAGGTTTGATCGTTACTCCACCTATCATGATACGCCCTTTCTTGCAAGCTTCCGCGGCTATCGTGCGGGTCTTAAAGATACGGGTCGCCCACATCCATTTATCGATACGTACCTCGTTCATATCTGTATTCTCAGTCTCTTTTTATTTATTATTAAATTGATTCATCGTAATCTGGATGCCGGCGAGGCAGAAGCTCTTGATGATCTCTGTCGCACGATCCAATATCTCTGGCATCAATTGCAATTCCTCTGGGGGAAATTTCCCTAGCACGTAATCGATCTGTCCGCCCCGTGGGAAATCGCTGCCTATGCCGAAACGAAGGCGGGAATATTCCTGCGTATTCAATAACTGGGCGATATTCTTCAACCCGTTATGCCCGGCGTCGCTACCCTTTGGTTTCAGACGTAAGGTTCCGAATGGCAATGCCAGATCATCTACGACGATCAATAGATTTTCCACGGGAATGTTCTCTTTTTGCAACCAGTACCGAACGGCGTTGCCGCTGAGGTTCATAAAGGTATTCGGCTTTAGCACGATCAAGTCACAGTTTTTCACCCGTATGCGTGCGATTGCCCCGTATCGCTCCTCAGTGAAATTGCCTCCTACGCTCTCTACCAGATGGTTGACAACCCGGAAACCTATATTATGGCGGGTTCCCCAATATTCGGAACCGATATTACCAAGTCCTGTTATCAAATATTTCATTATCCTCGAATCTATAAAAGAAAGGGGAAGAACATTCTATGAATATCCTCCCCTTCATGTATTGTAATAATGTTTTTACCTCAGATTATCCTTTAGCCTGAGCACCACGAGCGGCACGAGTCAATTGAACGGCGCAAACAACAGCGTTTTTAGCGTTCATCAATTCAAGACCTTCGAAGTGCAAAGCACCTACCTGCATAGTCTTACCTAAGCCAAGGTGATCCACATTAATCGTCAACTTTTCAGGGATTTGATCGTATATAGCTTTCACTTTCAGTTTTCTCATTTGAAGAGACAACTTACCACCGGCTTTAACACCTTCTGCGTGACCTTCCAAAACAACCGGAACTTCCATTACTACGGCTTTGTCCTTAGATACTTCCAAGAAGTCCATGTGAAGGATTTCGTCAGTTACAGGTTGAAACTGCATGTCCTTAACGATTGCCATCGTCTTGTTACCGTCAATGCTTAACTCAACAACGAAAATCTCCGGAGTGTAAACCAACTTACGAACGGCTTCTTTTGTAACCGTGAAGTGAGTTACTTTTTCGCCACCGTATAATACAGCGGGAATTTCATTGTTCTTACGCATTGCCTTCAAGGCTCTTTTCTGATCAGCGGAACGAGCGACGATCTCTCTTCCTTTTCCTTCTAACTCAAATGTCTTCATTTTCTTTAATTTTTGTGTTACTCAAAATTAGTTATTTTGCTTCCTAATTTCCCATCACACGGTACGGGGCTAAAAAGCGGTGCAAAGATACGATTTTTGTTTGATGTGACAAATATTTCGCATGTTATTTGTCGGATTATCGATCTAGCTTCACTAATTTCGTGGTTCGCATGATCCAACGGACAAGGCCGTGGGGGAGGAGCATTACGAGGGGTGTGCATATTTTGTTGAAGAGGCCCGGTAATAGGGAAGCCCGGTGGTGAAACAAGGCATTAATCCCTTTTTTAGCCAGTTTTTCCGGACGCATCATGATACCTAGGCGGATCGCTAAGGTCTTTAAGTTGTCGCTTAGGTTATATAAATTCGTGGCGACGGCGCCGGGACAAAGTACGGTTACGCTTACTCCATAATCCAGTAACTCTGAACGCAAGCCTCGGGAGAAGCTTTTCAAGTATCGCTTGGTGGAAGCGTACAGCGTAATTCCCGGATAAGGTAGCCAACAAGATAGGGATGACATATTGAGGATATATCCATGACGCCGTTTCTTCATCTCTTGCCCGAAATAATAACAAAGCTGGGTAGGAGTGGTCACGTGGAGGTAGAGCATTTTCTCGACGATGTTGGCCTTAGCTTGTAAGGTCTCGCAGAAAAAAAACATACCGGCGTTATTGACCAATACCTCTATTGGGATGTTTTTCTCTTGGCAAGTATCATATAGCTCCTTGGCCGCCCCGGGGATCGCCAAATCACGATAAAGCGGCAAAACTTCTATACCATATTTCTCGGAGAGAAACTCACCTTTCTCCCGGATCGCCTGCTCCTCATTGCTGACGATCACTAACTGATAGCCTCGTGAGGCTAGTTCCTCGGCATAGGCGAGACCTATTCCGGAGCTGGCCCCCGTGACTAAAGCCCATTTCTTTTCCATTATTTATATTCAAGCCTTTTGATTTCACGTACGATACATTCCGGAAGACCTTTCACGTTCTTATGACAGACCATATCCTCACTATACATACGGGCGATACAATAGTTGCTATGCCCACAATCGCAACGAGCGTGCTCGTCTTCTTTCATACGGTTGACGAAGCCCGGCTCGTTCACCAAGGCACGTGCCATGGCCACAAACTCGAACCCGTCGTTCAGTACCTCCTCGATCTTGTCTCTGGAGACCAATCCTCCTACGTAAATAAGAGGTAAATGTAAGGCTTTGCGGAATTTCAACGCATCTTCAAGGAAGTAAGCCTCCTTAAACGGTTCCGAGGGAATCATATATTTACCTACCATGCGGATTCCAATCGGTAGATAGCCGCGAGGCATATAATACGCCATCGTACGGATCGGCATTTCTCCCCGCATTACATACATGGGGGCACGGCTCACGAATCCGCCGCTTAGTACTAAGGCATGCGCTCCGCATTGGTCTTGGAGTGTACGGGCTACTTCTAGGCATTCGTCTATTTCAAGTCCTCCCTTGAACCCGTCCCGCATATTGGTCTTTACGGTTACGGCCATGTCGGAACCTGCTGCTTTCATCACCTCTTCCATACACATTCTCATGAAGCGCATACGGTTCTCAAGGCTTCCTCCATATTCGTCTTTCCGGTGGTTGGTATACGGGGAAAGGAATTGGCTGATCAGATAACCATGCCCGGCATGGATCTCGACAGCGTCCATACCTGCCTCACGTGCCAATCGTACGGCCTCGCCGTAGGCACGAGCCATGGAAGCGATCTCGGATTGTCTCATACCTCGTACGATCGTGGGAGAGTAGAGGTTGAAACCGCTGGACGCTGAAATAGGCGTGCATCCGCAAATCCGCTTATGCGACATATTACCACAATGGCCTAACTGGATGGAAGCGGCGGCTCCCTCTTTATGGATAGCGTCGGTGAGCTTGCGGAGGCCGGGAATAATATCCGGACGCATCCACAGCTGACGCTCGAACGACAAGCCGCTTTGCGTCACGGCGGCATAAGCTATGTTCGTCATGCCGATCCCTCCGGCGGCTACGGATGTGTGATAGTTGAATAACTGCTCCGAGGGAGCGTTTCCCGGGCACATACTCTCGAATGCGGCGGCCCGGATCGTGCGGTTCCTAAGTGTTAGCGGACCGATCTTACCGGGTGTAAACAGGATTGATTTGTCCATATCAATAGATTAATATAGTTGTTTCGAAAAATTAAGTTAGATGGTTTTCTCTATATTCCAGACGAAGGCCCGAAGCCCTTGCGCTTCCGTTTCCTTGTCTAAGTTGTGTAGGATTTCCAGAAAATGATCGACCTTCTCGTCTTCTACCATCGTAAGGATAGCTGAATTCAAGGTAGGCCAAGCGTGATTGCCGTAATGTGGCTCGCCTGTTTTACTTCCCCGTCCTTGCACGACATCCCAATAGGTAAAACCTTTAAGGTTATTACGGTCCATGATACTGACGATAGCTTCGTAATACGCTTGATTGAAAGATATAAATATCGCTTTCATATAGTTGTTTTTTATGAGATCGCATATCCGTAGGGAAGCTTTTCTTACGATGGGCATTCAAGCCTGCTTATAATGGGCATCGTAAGCACCTTACAATGGGCATTGTTATGACCTAACAATGCCCATCGAGGTTTGCTTGGCCTCGGCTTCCCTATGGTACGCAAAGATAATTAATTATTTCGTAATGCCTTCCTTATTTTGCGGCGTCTTCGTTTTACGCCGTTGGCAGCGAATACGGCATAGACCGTCGGAACAATAATCAAGGTAATCAAGGTGGATACGGAAAGACCCCAAGCCACAGTCATACCCATCGAGCGCCACATCTCGGAACCCTCGCCGGTTCCCACCGCCATCGGGATCATACCCAAAACGGTCGTCAACGTTGTCATCAATACCGGACGGAGACGGGATTTTCCGGCAGTCACTACCGACGTGATAATACCCATGCCACGCTCCCGGCATAAGATCGTATAGTCGATCAGCACGATACCGTTCTTAACCACGATACCCATCAACATGATCACGCCGATCAAAGCCATAACGCCCAATGGTGTCTGCGTGACCGCCAATCCCAATACGATACCTGTAAAGGCGAACGGGATAGAGAACATGATCACGAACGGGTCTACCAACGACTCGAACTGGGCAGCCATCACGATGAATACCAAGATGATGATCAATACCATCAAGATACCCAAATCGGTAAATGTATCCTGCTGATCTTCGAATGTTCCACCCAACTGCCAACTTACGTCGGATGGGATATCCATTTGTTTCAACTCGTTCCGGGCGGCGGCAACCAAGTCGCTCAATGCCGCTCCCTTACCCGCTACGGCAGATACGGTGATCACACGCTCACGGTCTTTACGCTCGATGGTCGGGGGAGTCATACGTTCCACTACCTTGCCTAAATCACGGATGCGGATGCCTTTGCCCTCATTGTTATAGATCAAAATATTCTCAAGATCCTCTACGGACTCACGGAACTCTGGGGCGTAACGTACCTTGATATCATACTCATCTCCATCCTCACGATATTTTGAAGCGGTGGAACCATTTACACGGTTTCGGAGATACATGGAGGCGGTTGTTACGTTCAGCCCGTTGATGGCCAGTTTCTCCCGGTCGAAGTCGATCTGGTATTCCGGGATATAATCCTCACGGCTGATATTTACTTGCGAGCATCCTTTTACATTTCTCATACGACGGGCGATCTCATTCGCCACGGCATCCGTCTGGGCGAAATCAAAACCATAGATCTCGATGTTAACCGAGGTCTCTCCACCCATAGAACCTTCCTGCCCTCCGGCGAGTACCTCGAATTTCTTGATCTCGCTGTATTGGGCTAAGTCCTGCCGCATCAACTCGCAAATCTCGGTAAGACCTCTCTCACGGTCGCCCACGCTAGTCAGGTTTATATTGAACTCGATGATATGCGTACCGTTATTGCTTAGCTGGGCGAAGGTATTATCCGTATCCGCCGTACCTTCCGTGAAGTTACTGATCAGGATCTCCGGATATTTCTCACGGAACTTCTTGTCGATGTCGAGAGCTAACTCACGGGTAATATCCTGCCGTGTACCGATCGGCAACTCAATCGTTATACCGATGCGTGCGTTATCTTGCGTCGGGAAAAATTCCGTCTTGATGACCGGTATCAGCATCATACTGCCGATGAAGATCAGCGTAGCGCCTACGATCACCGTTTTCCGGTGGCGTACGGCCCAGTTCAAGAAGCGTCCGTAACCGCGATCCAAGGCGTTCAATCCCTTTTCGATAGGCGTGAAGAACATCCGGTACAATTTACCCTTCTCCGGTTGCTGGCGTAATAACTGTGAGCAAAGCATCGGGGTCAATGTCAAGGCACCTACCGTAGAAACGATCATGATGATACTAACGATCCATCCCAACTGCTTAAATAAGATACCCGCCATACCCGTAACCATCGTCAACGGCAAGAACACCGCCAACATCGTAAGGGTGGAGGCGATAACCGAGATAGCTACCTCGTTCGTGGCGTGTACGGCGGCCTGTTTCGGCTGGCTACCCCGCTCGATATGGGTCGTTACGTTCTCCAATACCACGATAGCGTCGTCCACCACCATGCCGATAGCGATAGAAAGTGAGCTCAACGAGATAATGTTTAACGTATTACCCGAGGCCAGCAAATAAGCGAAAGAAGCGATCAAGGAGATCGGGATGGTCAAGATAATGATAAACGTGGCCCTCCAACGTCCCAAAAACACGAATACCACCAACATAACGATGATAAAGGTAATCATGATCGTCTCTTTCAAGCTATCGATCGTATTCAAGATATTCGTGGAAGTATCCATGATTACGTCCAGCTTCACGTCTGAGGGTAAGCTAGCCTGTATCTCCGGAAGTTTCTGGTGTACCTTCTTGGCGATGTTCACCGAGTTCGCTCCGGACTGTTTCTGTATGACGATCATACCACCTTTCGTGCCGTTGTTGAACGTCTCTTGCGCACGTTCCTCGATACTGTCCTCTACACGGGCCACGTCACGCAGATATATGTTCTTTCCGTTCTGGCTACCGATCACTAGGTCCAGCATCTGCTTAGCGTCCGTGAATTCTCCTTGAACACGCAAGGAGTAGGTATTTGAGCCGATATCTACGCTACCCCCCGGTGTATTCCGGTTCTCTTGCGCGATGATGGTAGAGATACCTTCGATGGTCTGGCCGTAAGCCTCCAACTTGTACGGGTCGCAATACACTTGCAACTCACGGATCGGCGTACCGGAGATAGAAACGGCGCCCACGCCACTGATACGTGCCAATGGGTTGGATACCTTATCATCCAAGATCTTGTAAAGAGCGTTCGTGCTCTCCTCCGCGGTTACGGAGAGGATCAAGATGGGAATATCGTCCGTACCGAACTTGAAGATGATCGGATTCTCTACGTCATCGGGTAGGGAAGACTCTACCATGTCCAGTTTGTCGCGGACATCGTTCGTGGCGACATCGATATCGATGCCATAATTAAATTCCAACGTTACGATCGATATATTCTCACGGGATTGCGACGTGATATGCTTCAAGTCGCTTACGCTATTCAATACGTTTTCCAAGGGCTTCGAAACATTCATCTCGATATCCGAAGCACTGGCGCCGGGATAGGCCGTCATCACCATGATGGTGTTCGTCTCTATCTCCGGAAGCAAGTCCACTGATAACCTGCTTAAGGAAAAAAGTCCGAAGATCACGATCGCCACAAATACAAGGGCGGTCGATACGGGCTTTCTTACCGCTGTTCCATATAAACTCATAGTCTGTTATTCGTTTTCGATTTCAACTTCCATACCGTTCGTCAGGCGGCTTTGCCCGGTGATAACCACTTGGTCGCCATCCTCCACTCCGGATATGATCTCATATTTATCACCCATACGGCGTCCTAGCTCCACCTTCTGGTAGGATACCTTGCCGTCTTTGCATACATAGATATACCGGTCGCCGGCACCTGATTGTTTTACGATAGAGCGATCCGGAGCCACCACGTGATCCATATGGCCGAAACTCATCGTCACCCGGGCGAACATACCCGGTCGCACTCGCTCATCCGAGTTGGCGATCTTGATCTCCACGGGGAACGTGCGGGTAGCGGGATCGATCGTCGGGTAAACTAAGTTGACTTTACCCTTGAAAACCTCGTCTCCGTACACATCCAGCCGGATGTCTACCTCATGGCCTTTCTTCACTTTCGTAAAAAGACTCTCGGAGACATTCACCATTAATTTGACCGGACGGATTTCCTCTACCGTATAGATGGGGTTTCCGCCGCTGTACATATCGCCGCTATCGTAGTTGCGGGCGGTTACGACTCCGCTGATCGGGCTTAGCAATTGGGTGTTCTCCACCAAGTTTTTATACGTCTCGCGAGCCACTTCCAAGGAAGTCTTTTGGGCATCCCAAGCGGATTTGGAAGCACCGCCTACCTTATACAACTCGTCGATACGTTTGAACTCGATCTCTTGGTTATCCAATTGTATCTTCGCTTGCTTTAGGCTTGTAGCGTCCATCTTGGCCAATAACTGCCCGGCTTTTACATGGTCGCCTACCTCGGCGAAGATTTTCTCGATACGGAATGGGGTTTGGGGAGCGATATTATTTTTGATATTCGCTTCCACCGTAGCGGTAAATTCACTGAGTTGCTCCACGTCTTGAACAGAGACCGTCTCCACTTTCACCTTTACTTTCTCATTCTGTGTTTCCGTGGCTTCCTCACTCTTATTACCCGAGCAAGACATCAGCAGGGCCAATGTAGCTATCGGTATTACTTTCAGCATTTGACTTGTCTTCATATAATTGTTCCTAATTATTATCTATTAAACTTTCAATTTTTAATTTTCAATTCATCTGTCCGTTACCCAATACTTTCTCCAGATCCGCCTTCGCTACCATATAGTCGTAGATAGATTGGTTGAAGTTCAACCGGGCCTGCGTCAAGGCAAGTTCGGCATCGTTCATCTCCAGCCATGTACCGGCTCCGGTGTCGTACCGTTTTTGCGAGATCATATATCCCCGTTCCGCTTGCTCGACTCCCTTTTGGGCGGCGTCGAACTTCTTGATACAGGTATTCATATTATCTATGTACTGTTTAACGGCCAACTGCAAATTACGCTTGGTATCGTCCCGTTGCAGGTTTAGTTGGTCGATGGAGACTTTCGTCTGCTTTACCTTATAAAATTTACTACCTCCGGAGAAGATAGGAACCGATAACGTGATACCGATCATCGAATAGGGGTTCCATCTGTAATTCTTGAACTTGAAGTCATTGTTCATGGCACTCCATTGATATAGACCGGTCAGCGACAAGGTCGGCAGATAATCGAATTTCTGCATGACCAGCGTCTTTTTTAGCTGTTCCGCCTGAAGGTCTAATTGTTTCAAGTCGGTATTCTCGGATAAGGTTGTATCCGTGGATAGATAGTCGGCGAAGAGGCTGGACTTGAAATCCGTCAGTTGCCCGTCGCAATCGATATTTAAATCCAGATCCATACCCAATAACGCTTTTAACTGCCATTTAGCCAAGGTAAGGGAGTTCTCTGCCTGCAACAGATTAGGCTCTGTATTCTTTACCGTCACATCGGCACGTATCAAGTCGTATTCAGCTACGGTTCCCTGTTCATACTTCCGTTTGATATCCAGATAATTCTCCATGGCATTGTCGTAACTTTGCTTGAATACCCGGTAAGAGTCGCTTGCCAGAAGGACGGCGTAAAAGCTCTTTTTCACTTGGTTCACCATCGCTATTTTAGAAGAGCGAGCTTGCTCCACCGCCAATTCCACGTCTAAGGCCGAGATACTCAAGCTTTTCCATAAGGAGGCGTTCACCAGTGGCATGGAAGCGTTGAAGCCCAAGCTCCAGTTGTTGCTACGTCCTACCTCGAAACCCTCGTCCATACTCGACATGTCCGTGCCTTCGGGCAAGCTGCCGCCTCCCATGTCACCCATGTCGAAATCCATATACATCACCTGTTTCTTCAAGGTACGGTTGTAGTCCCCCGCAAAACTGATCTGCGGAAATAGAGAAGCGTACGAGCCTTTACGTGCGTACTTTTTCTTCTGTATTTCTTTATCGGCAACTTTTACGGTCGGGTTCTCGCTAAGGGCGATCTCTAGCGCTTTCCCAAGATCCAGTTTCAGGGTGTCTTGAGCCAGAACCGGTCTCGCCGCCAGAAAAGGCAATACCATAAATGTGACCAACATCATTTTTCTACTCATCAATAATCGTTTCATTTAGGATAGATTTTGTCTGTGATTAAACTCATTAAGTGTTCGCTATAAATCATAGGATTGTTTGAGATCGAATCGGTCTAGGATCGCTCTTCCCTTCTCGGTACTGATCCCTTTCAGGAATGTGAGGAGGATCGTGTTGTATACCTCGGTGATGGAATGCTTGCAGAAGACATTGGAAGGCCGCAACATCTTCGTCTGCTCTTTCACCAGTAAGGCCATGATCTCGAAGTTGATCCCCTCTTGGAACACGCCCTCTTTAACGCCCCGTGTGAACAAGTCCATACACCTCTTACCCATTCTCGCTTTATTCATCTCTATTTTTTGTTGGGCTTTCGGATATTTCTTCAAGTCCTCGTAAAACTTCTCGTTGAACCATCTCGGGTTTTTCATCATCTCCTCATAGAAAAGCAGGATTACTTCCAAGGCATTGAAAGGTTCTTTTTCCAGTCCCGTCAGATATTGTCCGAGCGATTCGGAATTGTGATCGATCCCCTCGATCAGCAAGGTTTCCTTGTCCTCGAACGACTCGTAAAGTGTGCGCTTGGAGATACCAGCCGCTTTCGCTACATCATCCATACTCACACTCTTGATGCCATATTGAGAAAAAAGATCGAACGCCGTATTAATAATCTGTTCTTTTATCATATTCGTTTTTGTTACGTCAAAAGTAGCCGGGGCAATCCCCGTATACAAGTAAAAAGCGCTGACTCGTCCGTTGGAATCGACCAATGACCGGATATTCCCGTCGAATCTATTCGCAAAGGTCTGATATATTTAGAAAACCAGAAAGGTTTATACTGTTACGGTATTGGTATGGAATGAAACAGGATATTGTCAAAAATTCTTGTTATTCGTTCAATTTTGGATGAAAATTGGTTAAAAACGAAATAGTGGGTGGTCTTTGGCTTTTTATTTCTATCTTTGTCCGAGGTGATAATAAAAATCTACAGATAGATATGAAAAATTTACCTTTAATTGAAGTCACTGAGTTAATCAAGGGAATTGAGTCCAGCGACAACTTTCAAGATGATTTATCGATAGCGGATCTGAACGGAGATTTGATTAATTACGAGGAAAAAAGGCTGGAGCATTCCACCCCGATGCGTTTAAATGCCTTGTTGATGATCTTGGTACAGGAAGGTACTGCTGATATTTCGGTAGACTATATTCCATATAAGATAGAGAAGAATACGTTTATAACCTTGATGCCGACTCATATCATACAGGTATCGAAAGTGAGCAAAGATTTGAGAGGGCGTTTGTTGATCGTGTCCAGATCTTTTCTGGATGGATATACTACCCCGGCAGGGAAAAAAAACTCTATGGTGCATTATATGCAGATCCGTAAGAATCCATGTGCTGCGATGAGTGCCGAGGAGACTGAGCATATATCCGACCAATTCTCAATCTTACGGGAAAAGATGAAGCTGCGTACCCATTTTTTCCAGAAGGAGGCTCTCCAAAACGCCTTAGTCGGTTTCTTTATCGAGTTGGCTAATATCTTTATGGGTAAGAAGGAGCTGATGACGGCACCTACACTCTCCCGGAAGGAGGAGCTTTTCGAGCAGTTCCTGCAATTGCTTTTCGAGCATTGCAAGGAGCAGCACGTCGTTACTTTCTATGCCGAGAAATTATTTATTACCCCACAGTATCTTTCGCTTATCTTGAAAGAGCTAACGGGTAAATCAGCGAATAAATGGATTGACGACGCCTTGATCGTCGAGGCCAAGATGCTGTTGAAGGCCCCGCAAGCCACGGTTCAGCAAGTAGCGGATATACTCCACTTCTCCGATCAATCCACTTTCGGTAAGTTTTTCAAGAAGCATATGGGTATATCACCCATGGAATACCGGAAATCATAATCCGGTATTTTCTATACGCTTGCGGAACTTATACCAGTTGATCAACTCACAAGCCCCGTAGAAAATGCTGGCTACACCGAAGATTACGAATGTATTTGCCGCCGCCCCGAACGGGTAGGCAAGAATCATTACTCCGGTTATCAAGATCAAAGCCGGCATCAGGTAGAAGCCCAACGGTACATTGCTCCATTTCCTTGCGGATATCAATGAAACCAATTGCTGTACACCGGCAATTACCAATAAGGCTCCGAGTACGTACATTAATATATTCACGAAGAACTCGGGCATGATTACCAACCACGCTCCGAACAGTACGCTTCCCGCTGCCTCGATAGGAAACATCGGTTTTTCCCCGTTCTCGTTTTTCGGTCGGGTGAAATAGCTGAGGATAGCGAATAATCCCGGTAAAATGAATAGTATACCGATCGTGATAACCAGATAGGTTATGGCTGCTTCCGGCCATAATACCAAAACAAACCCTAATACCATCGCAAATGCGCTACGTAAAACCGCGCCATTAATAGATCTCATATGTTTTTATTTTAGATTTCATTTATAATATGACAAAGGTATATATTCTTTCCGACTTTTTTTACCTTTGTGCGCCATAAAGCAGTATCAGGAAAAACATCGAAATATATCCCTCTTGAATGCATGCTTCGCGTAAAAAGACAAACTTGAAATCATCTAACGAATAATAATACTAAAACAAAAAATGAAGCGTATAGTTTTTTTGGATTACGTGCGTGTGTTCGCGTGCTTCCTTGTCATGGTTGTCCACGCCAGTGAAAACTTTTATGGAGCTGAGGGCTCCACGGATATGGTGGGACCGCAATCTTATCTGGCCAATGAGGCCGATCGGTTGTGGGTAGCCGTATACGATGGTTTCTCACGCATGGCGGTGCCATTGTTTATAATTGTCTCCGCCTTTCTTCTTGCGCCGATGAAGGCAGGGCTGACCTCTTGGCAATTCTACCGTCAGCGTTGTATCCGCATCTTACCGCCGTTTTTCATATTTATGATACTATACAGCACTTTACCCTTGCTTTGGGGGCAGATAGATGCCGAGACATCATTGAAAGATATATCGAGAATATTCTTGAACTTTCCTTCACAGGCCGGACATTTGTGGTTCATGTACCCTTTGATCAGCCTCTATTTATTTATACCCGTAATATCGCCATGGTTGAATAAAGCCACGGCGAAAGAAGAGCGTTTTTTCATCGGCTTGTTTCTGTTGTCGACCTGTATGCCCTATCTCAATCGTTGCTTCGGCGAGGTGTGGGGACAATGTTTTTGGAACGAATACCATATACTGTGGTACTTCTCCGGTTATTTAGGATACCTCGTACTGGCACATTATATACATGTCCATCTTACATGGAACCGTTCTAAACGTCTGGTTATCGGAATCGCCTCGATGCTCGTCGGTGCCTTGCTGACGATTTATTCCTTCTATGTCCAAGCGATACCCGGAGTAACTCTTGTCACACCTGAGATAGAGATCGGATGGGCTTTCTGTACGATTAACTGTGTGCTTCTTACGGCGGGTACGTTCCTCGCTTTTACTTGCATAGGCAATTCGAAATCTCCACGACTCATAACAGAGATGTCTAAACTCAGCTACGGTATGTACCTTATGCATATATTTTGGCTCGGATTGTGGGTAACGGTGTTTAAGCACGACTTAGCCTTGCCTACTGTCGCCGCCATACCATGTATTGCGGTAAGTACATTTATCTGCTGTTATGTGACGACAAAGATTATCTCATTAATACCGGGCAGTAAATGGATTATAGGATGAATATAGGATAGCTCTGTCATTTGGCGCGGTTACTTTGTAAACAAGATGATAAGATTACCTGTTATTTGGAAAAAATCGTATATTTACGATATTCAAATAAATCCCGGGTAATAATGATGACGAGAACAGTTTTTATACTTTTGATATCGAGCCTTTGTACGCTAAGTTATTGTACGCCGAGGACCGAGCCTGCTCAAACCGAGGTCTTAACTCCTGTGGATTCTATATCGAAGGATTCCGCTGTGATCATGGAGACTTTGCCTCCCCATATCGAAATAGAGAAAGAGCTGCTTTACGATAAGCATACTTTAGAAGATACTTACCCCTATAAAGATACGACACGGGAGTTCCAGTGGGAGAAAATGAAAGAAAGATTATCCTTATTGGAGTCGATCCAAAGGGAGCCGTCTCAATGGGCGATCTTGCAGAACTATAAAAACAGGAATGGAGAGGCTCCTCTTGTAAAAGTCTTCAAGAGAGATGCCTATAAGAGGGTTTCCGATACGCTTGGTGTAGAACGCTATCAATCCGTCCCGCTTTATTTGCTGACTGATACCGTGATTCCCGAGATCTATGGACGTGACGGTAGCTTGGTTCGTATCAAGGCGATGGATGAGGATTCTAAATTCGCTCGTATACAAACCGTGTATGATGGGGAGGAGGAGTGGTATGCTCCGAAGAAATATATCAAGCAAATAGGGGATACGGTAGTCTTCGATAAGGCGATCTTCGTGGATCGTCATAACCAGAATATCGCGACCTTGGAGCACGTCGGCTCGAAATGGTTGGTTCGTAGCATGAACCCTGCGACTACCGGACAGCATCGTCCTCCTTATGCGCAGGAAACCCCGTTGGGAATGTATGTTCTCCAAGAAAAAAAGTCTCGCATGATCTATTTGGTAGACGGTTCCAAGGAGACAGGTGGATTCGCTCCTTATGCCAACCGTTTTACGAATGGGGCGTATATCCATGGCGTACCGGTCAACGCTCCTCGTAAATCGTTGATCGAGTATAGTCCTTCGTTGGGAACGACACCCCGGTCTCATATGTGTGTGAGAAACGCGACTTCGCATGCGCAATTTGTTTACGATTGGGCGCCTGTTAATGAGACGATTGTTTTTGTATTAGAATAAAAATCATAACTTTGCGGCGTTATTGTTTTTTAGTATGCGAAGGATTTTCTTGTATTTGTTTTTTATTGTCTTGTCTGTAGGTTCAATTTCAACCGGTGGCGTTTTGCGTGCCCTATCTCCGGAAACGGGATCAACGTCTGTGGCGGTTATGGGGCGCCAATTATATGAGGAGATGCGATTGGATCAATGGGTTTGTTTCGATGCGTTTATGCAGGGGCTTAGAGGTTCCGAGAAGATTGATCGGAAAAATAAGGATATCCTTACATTGATCGATTTCTCTAAACCTTCTACGGCGGAGCGTATGGTTGTATTGGATATACGGCAAAAGAGAATACTTTACACCTCTTTGGTTTCTCACGGTAAGAATAGCGGAGGGAATTATGCGACCTCTTTCTCGAACGAGAACGGTTCCCACAAAAGCTCTTTAGGATTTTATCTGACGGAAAATACGTACCAAGGCCGGAATGGCTATTCGCTTATCCTAAATGGATTGGAAAAAGGAATAAATGATTTGGCTAAGCAAAGGGCGATTGTAATTCATGGCGCCTCTTATTCCGATCCTTCTGTGGCAGCTTCCTCGGGTCGGTTAGGACGTAGCTTTGGTTGCCCTGCGTTGCCTGTATCTGTCAGTAAGCCAATTATTAATACGATAAAGAATGGAACCCTTTTATTTATTTACGCCAACGATAAGAACTATCTGACGCAAAGTTCCATTCTATCCACTCAACAAGAAAATGATATTTTTCATGAAAAAAGTTACCAAAAAGTTTTGTAGTTTAAAATAAAGGCGTACCTTTGCACCGCAATCAGAGATAAACACTATGAATTGCAAAACGGGGTGTAGCGCAGTCCGGTTAGCGCACCTGCTTTGGGAGCAGGGGGTCCCAAGTTCGAATCTTGGTACCCCGACAAAAAGAAGACTTAAGCACAATGCTTGAGTCTTTTTTTGTTTCCGTCACTCCCGGCATCGGGGGGCAGTGGCAAAACTTGGTTGGAATGTTGAAACCGGCATCTTACCGCATGCTGCGCCGCCGGTGGGCTGTGTTGGATTGGAGATTTGTTGATTATTTTCCCGGAGATTGAAAATTCAGTCGTTTTCTGGAATGGATTTGCATAAAAAGCAGTAATTTAGCGGTCAAATTCAGAACAAGACTAAAAATGAAAATCAGATCAAGATATTTTGTTGCGGCGGCGCTTTTGGCGCTTGTCGCGCCGTCGGTGTTTATGGCGGCTTCGGGGAAGAATGATATGGCTGCTACGGCACGCGACATCTCTGTGATCAACGCAGTGTTTAAGGAGATGAACACGCGTTATGTAGACTCTGTCGATGTAGACCGTGCCATGACTACCGCCATCGACGCGATGCTCAACGACCTTGACCCTTACACGGAGTTTATTTCAGCGGAAGAGGCGTCCGACTTTATGGCGATGTCGACCACGGGTGAGTATGGCGGCATCGGTTCTGTAATCATGATGCGCAAGGGCGGCGGTGTGCAGATAAGCGACCCTTACGAAGGCAGCCCTGCGGCTCTGGCTGGTTTGCGCCCGGGCGACCGCATCGTGAAAATCGACACGATGGACACCCGCACGTGGGACACGAAGCAGGTGAGCGACCATCTGAAGGGGCAGGCAAACACTACAGTGCATGTGGTGGTGGAGCGTCCGTATGTGCATGACAGCGTGCTGACGTTCGACATCGTGCGCCGGAAAATCCAGATGCCGTCAGTGCCTTACTTCACTGCGCTCGACGGCGGCATCGGCTACATTCAGCTGACCAAGTTTACCGAGACATCAGCCGACGAGGTGCGCGACGCATTGTTGTCGCTGAAACGCGACAAGGCGATAAAGTCGCTTATCCTCGACCTGCGTGGCAATGGTGGAGGCTTGGTTGAGAGTGCCATCAAGATTGCCAACTTCTTCGTGCCGAAAAACACGGAGATTATACGCACAAAGGGACGGTTGAAGACGGAAGAGAAGATTTACAAGACCACGCAGAAGCCTATCGACACGGAGATTCCTTTGTGCATCCTTGTTGACGGCGGCTCGGCATCGGCGTCGGAGATTGTTGCCGGCTCAATGCAGGATCTTGACCGCGCCGTGGTGGTTGGAAGCCGCTCGTTTGGAAAAGGACTGGTGCAGACCACAGTGTCGCTGCCGTTTGACAATATGCTCAAGGTTACCACCGCGAAATATTACATTCCGAGCGGACGCCTGATTCAAGCCATCGACTATTCGCACCGCGACGCAGACGGCAACATCCAGCGCACGCCCGACAGCCTTACCAACGTGTTTCATACGGTACACGGACGCGAGGTGCGCGACGGTGGAGGCATAACGCCCGACGTGACAGTGGATTGGGGCAAGGCAAGCCGCCTGACATACAATATCTTTGCCGACAACTGGGCGTTTGACTTCGCCAATAAGTACCGCGCCGAGCATCCCTCGATATGCGCTGCCGAGGATTTCGTGGTGACCGACAGCATTTTCGCCGAGTTCAAGCGGTCAATCGACCCCGCACGGTTCAACTACGACAAGGTGTGTGAAACGGGTCTTGCCGCTTTGCGCGACGCCGCGAAGATTGAGGGCTATATGAACGACTCTACGAAGCAGGCCTTCGACGCGCTGGAAAAACTGCTGAAACACAACCTGTCGCAGGATCTTGACAACAACCGCAAGGCGATAGAGGAGATTCTCGCCCCTGAGATCGTAAGCCGCTACTATTACGAGCGTGGACGCATCGTGCAGACGATGAAGAGCGACAACGGACTTGATGCGGCAGTGAAGGTGCTCAACGACATGTCAGAGTACCGACGTCTCCTTGCTCCGGCAGACAAGAAGTTGAAAAAGAAGAAATAGCAAAAATCAACGTTTGCGGCGGAAGAATTCCGTCATCAGTGCGGCGCAGTCGTCAGCGAGTACGCCGCCCACCACTTCTGTCTTCGGATGAAACGGCTGAGGGCAGAAGGTGTGGTATCCGCGCTTGTCGTCGGCAGCGCCGTAGACAATGCGGCTTATCTGGCTCCAGCCGAGTGCCCCGGCACACATCAAGCACGGCTCTACGGTCACGTAGAGCGTGCATCCTGTAAGATATTTCCCACCGAGATATGCCGCTGCCGACGTCACGGCCTGCATCTCTGCGTGCGCCGTGCAGTCGGTCAGCGTCTCTGTGAGGTTGTGTGCGCGTGCAATCACCTTTCCGCCACACACCACGACGGCGCCCACCGGCACCTCGTCGTCGGCAGCAGCCTGACGGGCTTCGGCAAGCGCCATCTGCATGTATAGTTCGTCTTGGGTCATAGTCGTTTTTTTTCAGCTTAATATTTCAACCATTTGAGCATTTCCTTCAGCGACGGTTTTTTGCCGTACATAAGGATGCCCACGCGATAGATTTTGCCCGACAGATAGGATAATGCCAGCGCGGTGCCGAAAAGCAGAGCCACCGACAGCGCTTCCTGCCACAGAGGCACGCCGAACGGGATGCGTATCATCATCACCATAGGCGACGTGAGCGGGATAAACGAGCACCACACTGCCAGCTGTCCGTCGGGATTCATGGCGCTGTAGAAGCCGGCGTAGAACGCAAACAGCATTATAACGGCGATAGGCATCATAAACTGCTGCGTGTCCTGCGGGTCGTTGACCGCCGCGCCAAATCCGGCAAGCACGGAGGCATAGAGAAGATAGCCGCCGATGAAGTACAGCACGAACAGCACTGCGATTTCTGCGAGCGGAAGGCTAGACACCACCGACAATATCTGCATCGACAAATCGGCGTCGGGCATCTGCGACGCGGCAGAGATGGCTGCGGCCTGCGAGGGGTCGAACATGGCCACTCCGCTGACCACCCCGGCAATACTTATAATAGCGACGAGCAGTATGCCCCAGATGAGCATCTGCGTGATTCCGACAAGTCCGATGCCTATGATTTTGCCAGTCATCAACTGGAATGGCTTCACACTCGACACCATAAGCTCGACGATGCGGTTTGTCTTCTCTTCGGTGACGCTCTGCATCACCATCGCACCGTAGCTCATCACGAAGAAATAAATCAGCGTGGTGAGCACCATTCCTACGGCTGAGAATATCTCAGTCATCGACTCGCGTTCGCCCTCGTCGGTCCATCTCACCGTCGCCACTTCGACGGGAGTCTGCACGTCTTCCACAATCTCGTTGAGAGCAGGGATGTTGTAGCGTTCGAATTTCTGTTTCTGCACAGCCTTTGTCAGGGCGTTGTTGACATAGTCGGACATGTCGCGCTTCACCTCGTCGCGCGAATAGATTGCCGCGGCGGTGGGGTTGTCGACAAGATTGTCGGTAATCATCAGCACTGCCGCCACGTCGGTGGAGTCGGAGCGCAGCGCCGGCGTCATCTTGTCGGTGGGCACGAAGAGATAGTCGTCGTTGCTTTGCAGGGCATCGGCATAAAGTCCGGTGTTGTCGATCACAGCCACCGTCTTGCGTCCGCTGTCGCCTATTACCGACAACAGCAGCGGAACGAAAATCATTGCCGCCATAAGGAACGGCATGAGTATTGTAAGGATGATGAATGAGCGTTTTTTCACGCGTGTGGCATATTCCCGTTGCGCCACAATCCAGATTTTGTTTTTCATTGTTGTTCCTCCTTGTCATTGTTGCCCACACCGCCTACGGCGCGCAGGAATATGTCGTTCATTGTTGGCAATTGCTCTGCAAACGAGCGTATTTCCACCTGTTGCGACAACATTGCTATGAATTCTGAGTTTGTTGCGTCACACGTCTTGCGCAGCGTGTATGTCACGTTGTCGCCGGCTTGCTTTATCGACGTGATGTCGTATTTCTCGGGGTTTTCGGCAAGCATCCTGCCGCTTTCAGCCACAAGGCTGTAAAGGCCGCTGCGATAGCGTGAGCGCACGTCGCCCACCGTGCCGCTGAGCACCACGTGCGAGTCGTTTATCAGCGCGATGTCGTCGCAGATTTCCTCCACGGAGCTCATGTTGTGGGTCGAGAAGATTATGGTGTGCCCTTTGTCGCGCAACTCGAGGATTTCTTTTTTCAGCAGTTCGGCGTTGACTGGGTCGAAGCCCGAAAAAGGCTCGTCGAAGATGAGGAACTCCGGCTCGTGAAGCACGGTTATTACAAACTGCACCTTCTGCTGCATGCCTTTCGACAGCTCCTCAAGTTTCTTGTTCCACCACGGATTGATGTCAAACTTGTCGAACCATTGGCGCAGGCGTTTCTCGGCGGTGGCTTTGTCCAGACCTTTCAGCTGGGCAAGGTAAAGAGCCTGTTCGCCCACCTTCATTTTTTTGTAAAGTCCGCGTTCTTCAGGGAGGTAGCCTATGCGGCGCACGTCGGCGTCGGTCATCAGGCGTCCGCCCATCATCACTTCGCCCTCGTCGGGCATCGTGATGCGGTTGATGATTCTTATGAGAGTGGTCTTGCCTGCTCCGTTGGGTCCGAGCAGTCCGAACACCCGTCCGGGGCGCACTTCGACGCTTACTCCGTCAAGGGCCGTGTGTCCGGCAAAGCGTTTCACCACGCCGCTCGCTTCCAATGTATTATCCATATTCTTTTTTTGTTTGAGTTTTTTGTTTATCGTTTGTCTACGGGATCGACGGTGTAGCCCGACTGCCGCAGCAGGCTGAGCAGACCTTCGTCGCCGACAAGGTGGGCGGCGCCTACAACAACCAGTGTGGGTGCGTCGGCAAGCATCTTTGGCATTTGCTCCATCCAGGCGCGGTTGCGGTCGGATAGCAACATGGCGTCTTCCTCCGGGGTAGAGTCGCAGTCGTCGCCGAGTTTCTGATTTGTGACTTCTTTCAGCGTCTCAATGTCGCGGTGCATATAGGCGTCGGTAGCCATCTCGATTATCGAGGCGTTCCATTCGGTGTTTTCTGCCAGGCAGACGAGCATCTTGCCCTGACGTGCCGGCGGTTGGCTGAACAGCATCTTCAGCTGGTCCTGGGCGGTTTCCAGGGCAAGCACTTTCTTGCCGGCTTTGTCGGCTTTTATCTGAAAATACGTGTCAAGCTGCTGGTCGAGCGACACCTTTGGCAAATATTTGGTTACAATGGCTGCAATCAGCTGGTTGCTTATCGCTGCCGGACACATTCGTTGCACTGCCGGATTGTCGAGTCCGAAGCCGATGAGCGACCGCATTGCTTTGTCGACGGTCGGGCGGTCGGCGTCGGGGATGAAGTCGTTGAGCGACGAGCCTGGAGGCAGCATTATCGCCTCTGCTGTCAGCCGAGGCAAGTCGCGTGTGTTGAGCATGTCTACCTCGCCGCACACCTGCTCCACGTCGTTCTGCACCTGGCGTATCTGAGGCACGCTGTCGAGCACCGTCAGCGGTGCGTAATGGTGTGTGCCGAAGATGTAACTCGGCTTCTGCAAGCCGTTGCCGCTCACTTTCCACAACAGTTGTGCCTGGGCGCTTATGCCCACAACTGCCATTGCAATAATAAATAATATCTTTTTCATGTCGCAAATATAGTGTTATTTTCCCATTCCGCCATGCTTTGACAGGCGGGAAGCGTCGTTGTTGCTGTCCACGCGGCGCGTCTGGAACGCTTTGCCGAGGCTGAAATTGTAGGTGAGCGAGCAGGAGAACGACACAGGGTTGCTGAATTTGCTTTTCGTGTGGTAGCCCGAGGCGGAGTCGATCGAGAAATCCACACCGCGGCCGAGAATGTTGTCCACGCCCACCGAGGCTGTCCAGCGTCGTTTTGCAAACGACTTTTTCAGACTTGCGTTGAGGTTGTGGGTCGGTGTCACCGTAATTTCGCCCATCGTGATTTTGTTCTGTCCGTAATATGAGATTTCAAAGTAGAAATCTTTCGGCAGCTGGAATCCGGAGCTGGCATACCAGTTCAAGAAGTTGTGGTATGTCAGACAGCCTTTCTGTTCACGGCGCTCGCCGTTGGCAAGATATGTGAGGTTGGCTGTCAGCGTCCACCAGTCCTTGATTTGGAACGGCAGGTTGAGCGATGCGCCAAACATATATTGCTTGTCGAAGTTAACCATTGTCAGCAGCACGTTTTTCGGGTTGTCCTTGTCGGGCATCGAGGCTTTTATGATTTGGTCGTGGTTGATGTTGGCAAACAGGGTCAGCGAGTATTTGTATTTAACCACGCCGGTAAGGCTGACGTTGTCGCTGTATGACGGCTTCAGGTCGGAGTTGCCCGACTGATAGAACATGTCGGAAACCTGATGACGCTCGGGATTGAGTGCCCAGAACGATGGGCGCGCTATGGAGCGTGAGTACTGTGCCGTCAGCACGTTGGAGCCGTTTGGCGACAACAGATATGTGACGTTGGCATTTGGAAACAAGTCGAAATATCGCTGAGCTACGATGTTGCCGCGGCTGCTGGCGTCGGTCAGTTCGCCGCGCAGTCCTGCCGACGCCATGAAGCGTCCGAGTTTGGCTGAGGCTTTTACATAGGCGGCATAGATATTTTCTTTAAACACCACGTCATAGTCGCGTCCGTCGGGCGTAAGCCATTCGTGGTCTTTCAGATAGAGGTATGACGCGTCGTTGTCCATACGGTTGAGGTTGTATTTCAAGCCGGTCGACAGACTCCAGCGGCTGTTGAATGTCTTGTCGTAGTCGTAGCTGACGTTGACCACGTCGAAAACCGAGTTTTCGCGGCTTGTCGATATCGAATCGGCGGAGAGGGCGAGAAACTCCGAATGACGATGGTTGTCGGCGACGCTGCGTCCTTTTGTGTGGTTGTAGTTGGCAATCACCTTCATTTGCGAGCCGATGGAGTCGAGCCTGTGCACGTAGTTGAACGTGGCATCGATATTCCTGTGGCGCGACGTCGACATGTAGTTTCCGTTCATCGTCTCGATGCCTATGTCGGTGTGGTTGAACGCCGCGTTGGTCGTCACGTCCGACGGTGAGAGAAATTGGTCGTAAGCCACCTCGAAGCCCAGCGAATTGCGCGCGTTGGGATCGAAATAAATGCCTGCCATGCCGTAGCCGAAAAGCGACTTGTGTAGGTCCATCTTTGTGTCGGTCGTATACCGGTCGCCGTTGGCATAGTCGGTGGTTTCGCCGGTGTCGAAATAGGATTTCGGAGAGGCGGAGAGATTGCTGTTGGCACTGAATGTCCATTTGCCGTTCTTCACGTTGATCGATGCCGAAGGAGTGACCATCGTGGATGTTTTGCTGACAGAGCCGATGAGGCTCACGTTGCCCATCACGCCGTCGGCACGGTTGCGTTTAAGAGTGATTTTGATGATTCCACCTGCGGTGTCGGCGCTGTATTCCGCTCCTGCCTGGGGGATTACCTCTATTTTGCTCACGTCCTCCGCCTTGAGCGAGCGCAGATAGGTGAGCAGCTGTGATTGGTCCATGCGCAGCTCGCGGTCGTTGACCATCACTTTTGCGCCCGACTTGCCGTTGATGGTGATTTTCTTGTCGTCGATCCACACGCCGGGAGCCGCCTGCAGCAGTTCCTTTCCGTCTTTGCCTATGGCGGCTGGCATATCCTCCACCCTGACCACAAAACGGTCGGGCAGACGGCGTATGGCTGAGGCTTTCACCTCTACGCCATGCAGTGCCACGGCATTTGTTGTCATCGTGGCATCAAGACGCGTTTCTCCGCTGACGGTCACTGCCTTTTCGGCATTGTCGTATCCCACGAGGGTAAATGTCACGTTATATTGTCCTTTCGGAAGGTTGATTCTGTAATTGCCGATGCTGTCGGTGACGGCCCCTCCTTGCTCATGGTTGGCGCTGAGTGCCACCACGGTTGCAAATTCAACCGGGTTGCCTTCGCTGTCGGCCACGCGTCCGAGCAAAGTGTCGGCTGTCGCGATGCTGCCGCCCGAAATGGCAAGCAGCGCCGCAAGAAACATCTTATTCATTGTGTGTATTATAAATTGGTTATTTTCCAGAGTCGATGAATTGTTTGTATAGACGGTCGATGTCGTCGGCAGTGATGCCGAGCATCTGCATTTTGCGGAACATTTCCGGAAGTTCCTCTTCTTCAAATTCCCGCCGGCGCAGTCTGGAGATTGTGCCGCATGCGCCTTCGCTGACGAAATACCCTATGCCGCGGCGGTTGAAGATTATCTCTTGCTGCTGCAGCCAGTCGAAAGAGCGCACCACGGTGTTGGCGTTGACTTCAACGGTTGCCGCATATTCGCGCACCGACGGGATGCGGCCGCCTTCGGAATAGGCATGCTGCATAATCTCGTCCATGATGCGGTCTGCTATCTGCAGGTAGATTGGTCGGCTTTCCTTGAAGTTCATAACAGGTGTTTTTTTGTTTCAACAATCTGCTTGCCGACAAACAACCGGTAGGCAACTGCCCAATTGACCACTGCAAATGCGAGGCAGAGGCTGCCCGTGGTGACGAGAAACACGGGATAGGTCGAGTAGAACTCCTCCGTCGTGGCTGGATGCCAAGCCTGCACCAGCACAATCGAGAAGACGATGCCCAAAACGAGAACTATGCCGAGAGTCTTGACGAAAGCAAACTTGCGCCACACGGTGCCGCCAAGCACAAACAGAGACTGCATCCACAGCAGATAGCCCCATGCGAGCAGCTGTCCGCGCCACTGCCAAGCCATAACAACGATTTGGTTCTCAACCGACACCTTCGTATTGATATTATCAAACGTCGGGGCGAAGAACGACTGCGTGCAGTATGCCGTCAGCGACCCGTAGCTGTCGATGCCGAAAATAAAGGCGAGCGGATAATAGAGCACACCGACAACAACGAGGGCGGCAAGCGCCGAGATAGTGTAGCCGACAGTGACCATCAGAGCGCGCTCCACAAACTTCTCGGCGTTGGTGGCGGGCAACGTCAGCAGACTGATGCTGCCTGTCTTGTCGCTGATAGGTTTGAGCATCGACGAGGCGGCGATGAGGCCACCCACAGTGAACACCAACGAGAACCACGAATAGAAGGTGTCGGCGATGACATTAAACGAGTTTCCATCGGTCTTTGCTGGGAGCATGATGATCACAAGTCCGGCAAGCAGCGCTCCGGCAAACTCAAGAAAATGAGCGAGGTTGGTTTTCCAGTCAAGAGCGGCGTCGCGCTTAGCCACAGTCCACAGGCGCCGCACGCTGAATCTGTTTATTGTAGTTGTCATAATTGTTTATCTGATTTGAGTTTTGGCAAAAATTTTGTAAGCTATCACATAGTTGACCACGGTTAAGAGCGTCGTCAAAAGATTTATGGTGGAATGACTCAATTGCAGCGATGTGGTCACTAAATATGCCGGGACAGCCACGACGACAAGGAGCGCAATGCCCTTGACCATCGTCTTGCGGCGCCACAACGCGCTGGCTATCATCATCACCGACTGAAGCCACACGACTACTGCCGTCCATGGCAGCACGTCGCTGACAAACGCTTGCGGCAGAAGCATCACGCAGAATTGCGGATCGCTGCCGAGCATTATGCTGAACGCCACCCGAACGGCGTCGGCGGCGACCATCCCGACAACAAAAGTTCCGAACGTTGCCACAACCGTCTCCAACCAGTTGACGAGATATTTCTCGAATGCCGTGGCGGGAAGCGTGAGATAAGCAATCTGCCCATGACGGGTCTGCATCTTGTCGAACATCATCGACCCCATCACGACCATCGCCAAAACGTAGAATGCCCTCAGTACTATTGCGAATGTCTCGACAAAGTAGTGGGCATCGGTGCTGTGTTCGGCCATCAGGAATGCAGCCTCGCCGGCAAGCACTCCGGCAAGCACACCGAGCGGCAGTCCTATCCACGATGCGATGTTGTGGTCGTAGTCGTGGCGGAGCATCGTCCAAAATCTCCGCATGTTGAACCTATCGGTCATTGTCGTCAGTATTTAAGGCTTCATTGATTGCGGCGCCGTTGGCAAGTATTGCGTTGAACAGCGTTTCAAGATTGATTACGCTCTCGTCGCCGAAGCGGTTGGCATAAATTGCGCTGTTGCCTTGAAGTGACGGCTGCACATAGATGGCTCCTTCGGTGGGTTCCGACATCGGTTGGTCGGTGAAAAGGAGCTTGGATGCCAGCGTGGCGTAGCTGCTGTCGAGCAACAGTTTGCCGCTGTCGACCATCAGCACGTGGTCGAGCAGATTCTCTACGTCGCGCACTTGGTGGGTCGACACGACTATCGTTTTTTCATCGCTCATGTTTGACGCTATCACCTTGCGCATCTGGCTTTTTGACGGGATGTCGAAGCCGTTTGTCGGTTCGTCCATCAGAAGCAGACGGGTGTTGGTGGCGAGGGCGAAACTCATAAACGCCTTCTTCTTTTGTCCCATCGACAATTCGTTGAGACGCAGGTTGCCGTCCATCTCAAAATCCCGCAGACAGTTGTTGAGAATCTCGTTGGAGAAACGCGGATAAAACTGCGCGTTGTATTTCACGTATTGGGCGAGGGTGACGGCTGGAAGCGTAAATTCCTCGGGAACGATAAAAATCTCCTGAAGAGCTGACGGCTGGCGGCGCGACATCTCGCTGCCGCAGAAAGTAACCGACCCTGATTTCGGACGGAGCAGACCGCACATTAGATAGAGCAGTGTGGACTTGCCCGTTCCGTTCTTGCCGAGCAGTCCATACACCGCGCCTGGTTGCAATGTCAGCGAAAAATCGCTGAAAATGTCAGGCTTTTTGAAGCCATAGCTGAATTTCAATTCCTTGATTTCCATTATATAAGTTTTCATTTTTCGTATATCAGTTTGAGTGTATTGGTTGATTAGTACACCGCAAAGCTATGCCAATTTTTTTTGGAAAACAATAGCGAATCTAATATTTAACACAAATTAATATTTCCTAAAATCGCCGAAGAGCGGTTTCAGAAGTCAGCCCGTGGTTGGATAGCCCACCCGAGACAAAGGTGACATGCCGCTACCGCCGAAGCGCGGTTCCAGAAGTCAGCCTGTGGTTGCTCAGCCCACCAGAGACGACGGCGACATGCCGCTACCGCCGAAGTGCGGTTTCAGAAGTTAGCACGGGGTTGGCTTGCCTACCCCGTGACAATGGTGTATGCGCCGCTACCGCCGAAGAGCGGTTGTAGAAGGAGCATGCAGACAGGTGACATGCGTGACGACAATGTCGGCTTGGATGTATATGGATGAGGAGAATTTTGCTGCAACCCAAAATTTCTACTGAGCCCGAATATGAATAGTAAACAATACCGCAAAATAAAATAGGAGATACAAACGTACCCCCTACTAAAGTGGAAAGGCAAAGGAGTTGAACCTCGCAATATCACCGCTGTTAACGCTGCTCGCTACCGATGCGACCATCAATCCACACTGCAAATATAGAGAACAAATTGAAAATAACAAAATAAAACAACAACAAAATGGCAAGACCAAAGAAATTCGATTACGATTCCGATGATTTCTACGATGAAATCCTCGCCCTCGCCATGCAGGGATTGACGGACGCTGAAATCGCCGACAGCCTTGCCGACAAATTCGGCGTGTCTTTGTTTCCGGAGGCTTTCTCCTCAATGAAAACGGTTGCTATGCGAATTGGACAGAGAAGGAAAACCAAAGGCGCTCCGCTCGTTTTAATAAGGTCTTAGCGCGTGGACGCAGAAAAATCACTTCCATAGTCCGCGGCGCATACCTTAAAGGCGCCCTCGGTGGCAAGAAAATCAAGTCGAAGACGGTTCTCCGTCGCAAACTGCGCATAGGTGGGGAATACACGGAAGACGAGGAGATTCAGACTTCCGAAACAGAATCCGAGATGCCTGTTGATGTCGGAGGCTGACACTCCCCGGCTATTGAATGCGTTCCGCTTGCATCTCCCGTTTTCCCATCTCTCCGGCTGGATGGTGTAGCCGCTGTTCGCCTGGTAGGAGTTCCCGTTCCACCGGACGCGGAGCCTTATCTGCCCCTCTCCTTGCCTGTCCTGCTGTAGACCTTTTGGAGGAAGAATGATATACTATGTTTTATCTCCATTTTTTGTACACATTTTTTTTGGTCAGTACACATCTGCAAATTTATGTACTATTTTTCATATAACAAAACAGAATCAAATGGAATGAAAAACCGCCAACTTACTCCTTTTAGGCTGCAAGTCAGCGGTTTCGTGTTTGTTCCGTTTTATCGGATTTCGCTTAAGTGGAGATGGAGAGATTCGAACTCTCGTCCAAACGTGGAACTAATATGCTTTCTACATGCTTAGTTTTGACTTGGTTTTCGACCGTGGGCAGGATCAAAACTACCAACCCAAGGCTTATCTCCTAAAATCTCGGACAGCTACCGGAGAACAAGCCGTCCCAGCTCCGATTTTATTAGCACCACCTTATCGAAACGTCTCAGAGCAAGGCAATCGGGTGATGTCTCGTTTCTGCCACTGTGGCAGAAATAAAGCTAACTTACTGTGCTTCGGTTAGGCAGCGAGAGCGTAGTTATTTTCGCCAGTTAAATTGTTGATGTCTGAGATTATAGAGCATAGCCATCATCGCTCTGCATGCTTACATACCACCTCTACACGCTGTCAAAACCGGTCATCCCCAATGTTTTTTCGAGACACATACGTGATATGTGGGTTGCAAAAGTAATGCTTCCGCAACCAATCTCCAAATTTTTGTTGAAAAAATTTTTTTAGTTATCGTTGTCTACGGCGTTAAGCACCAACAGCATGTTTGGCAGCTCGTTGTTGTCGCGGATTGTTTTCAGCTCCGACAGCTGGCGGCGGTCGAGGAGTCCGATGCGCGCCACGAAGATGGTGTGGCTTGCCACACGGACCAGCACGTTGGTGTCGGTCACAAGCTGTATAGGAGCGCAGTCGATGAAGATGTAGTCGTAGCGTTGGCGCAGGCGTTCAAACATCTCGTCGAGGGAGTCGTGTTCAAGCAGTTCTGCCGGGTTGGGGCGGATGGCGCCCGACGGCAAGATGTCGATTCCCGCGCTTTTGTCGTGCACAATCAGTTTGTCGAGGTCGGTGCACGATCCGTCGAGATATGAGGTTGCGCCGTGCGCCGGCGAGTTGATGCGCTTGCTGAGCGATGCGCGACGTATGTCGAGGTCGACGAGCAGCACGCGTTTGCCTTTCTTAGCCTCGGCTGAGGCGGTGTTGATTGCCACATACGATTTGCCACTGCCGGGGTTGAACGATGTGCAGATGCACACCGGCACGTCGTTGAATTTCTCCAAATGGTGGTCGAGTTCGGAGCGTAGCATCAGGAACGCCTCTTTGCCGAAATCTTTGTTTGTCAAGTCGGGTGGCGTGAGGCTCTTTAGTCCGTAGTTGAACTTTATGCGCATGCGTCGCGAGAATGTGACGTTTTTAAGAAGCGGTATTTGTCCGATCACGGGGATGTTGATGCCGATGAAGTCGTAGCGGTCGCGCACGTGGTTGTCGGTGATGAATGCAATGAAAATCACGGCGATAGGAACCACCACTCCGCCGAGCAGCAAGCCGAGGGCTGCGATTATCCATGGAGTGAGCCGAGAGGGCTCGTCGGTGCCCGATGCCGGTGCCACTACGCGAACGGCTTCCGAGATGTTGTTGATGGCGAGCGGGTCGTTGCCGCGTTTGCCTTGCAGGTAGTAGTATTGACTTTCGATGTTTTTGTGCATGCGCGCCTGGCGGTTGATGGCGGCCTGTGTGTGCGACAGGTCGGCAAGACGGTTGTCGGTGGCGGCGATGCGCGATTTCAGTTTGCCGCATTCGATGCGGAGCGAAGCGATATGGTTTGTCACCGAAGCCTCAATGTCGCTGTGCATAGCCTTAAGTTGCTGTGTGACTTCTGCAAACGCGTTGTTGGCAGTGCCGGCATTCTCGCGCAGATGTTCGCGTTTGGCTATGGTTCCGTTGTATGCAGCCACGGCTTTCTGCAGTCCGATGCTTTTTGTGATATCTGTAGCGGCGGCTATCGGGCGGTCGGCATTTTTGTCGGCTGCCAGTTGCGACGCCACAGCCTCAGTTGCCTTTATCTCGGTCTCGATGCCTACGAGCGACTGTGTGTCGGCGGCCTTCTGCGCCAGCAGTTGGTTGTAGGTGAGGTTGATATTGGAAGTGTTTCCATTGCGCAGCGTCTGCTCGATGCCGGCTTCGTTTTTTTCGAGAGCCTCTGTATGCACGGCGAGACGCTTGTCGACGGCGTCGATGAATTTTTGGGCGTCGTTGCTGTTCCACTGTGCCCATATTCGGTCGTAGACCAATGGGATGTCGTTCAGAATGTCGTCGGCGCGTTGGACCACATGGTCGGAGAATGTGCAAGTCAGCACGTCGGTGAATTGAGCCGTTTGCACCACATCGATGCTTTTGCTTATGCGGTGGGCGATTTTGTCGATTGGAGTTATGCTGATTTCTATTTTCTTGCCTGCGTAATTTTTCGTAAAACGGGTGGCTGTGAGAGAAATGTCGGCAGCCGATGTGGGCTTGTCGTCGCCGTCAATCTCGAGGCTTGTCGCAGTGGCTGTTTTACCGTCGGCAGAGATGAGGGCGGTTATTTTTGCCGATGCGTCGTCGGGGATGTTCAGTGCAACGTCGAGAGGCTCGCTGCCGTAAAGGTCGACGCGCTTGCCGAATGACTGGATTTCATATTGTGTCACGTTGAGCGACAGGTCTTTGACGATCTGCTCGCAGAACACTTGCGACTTGACAAGCTGGATGCCGCCCTCAAGTTGCAGACCTGTGGCAAACGGCTTGATGGCAAACGGGTCGTCGCCGAAACGCTGGTTGGTGAATACGTTGGCGTCGAGATATTTCATTGCAAACATCGACTGGCGTTTCACCGCGGGTGAGACATAGTAGTTGTAGGCGCTCAGCCCAAACACGCAAATCACGACAAACGCTATGGCATAGCCGTAGAACCGCCTCATCCAACGGATGTATGTGCGCAACGTAAGCGCACTGCGGTGCATTGTGCGGTCTTGGCTTGATATTGTTTGCATGTGATTTTAAGGTGAGGTATTGTATTAATGTTGCGTATTAGTCTTTTGCAATGTTGACTACGAGCACGCCTATCGATGTGAGCAGCGAGGCGATTGAAATCCAGAGCGACACCGATTTCATCGCATTCTGGTTGATGGTCGACTGCCCGGCGCGCACGCTGTTAGGCTGCACATAGACCACATCGTTCTGTTTCAGGTAGTAGGCTGGCGACTTGAAGATGTCGGCTGAACGGAGGTCGAGTTGGTACGACTTGCGCTGCCCGTTCTCCTCGCGGATTACGTACACATGGTCGCGCTCGCCGAAGATTGTAAGGTCTTTGGCCATGGCAATCGCTTCGAGCACAGTTACTTTGTCGCTGTTTATGGTGTATGTTCCCGGGTTGGTGACCTCGCCGAGAATCGACACTTTGAAATTCATGAATTCTACGGTCACAAGTCCGTCGGTGAGCATCTTCTTTTCGGCGAGAGCCTGGGTTATCTGTTCCTGCAGTTGCCAGCGGCTCAAGCCCGAAGCTTTGATTTTGCCGAGGATAGGGAAGTCGATATAACCTTCGTTGTCAACCACATATCCGAGCAGGTAATTGCCATATCCGGCACGGTCGGTTCCTGCCTGGGTGGCTGATACCGGCAGGTTGAAGATTTTAGCCACAGCAGGGTCGCTGCTCGACACCACAATGGAGAGCATGTCTTTGGGCTCGATTTTGATTACCTGTGAGTTTTCAATCTTTTCAGGAGTGTCTACTTTCACATCTTGCAGATAGAGTACCTTTTCCGATGTCTTGCAGGAAGATACGAGCAAAATCAGGCTTAAGAACAGTATAATTCGTGTCGTTGAATGCATAATTTCCTTATTTCAATATGATTTCAGTAATTTAGTCTGTGTGGACTGCCGCTTGGCGGAACTCATCCAATATGCAAAGATAGCATTATTCGTTAAAAACGTAGCGATATATGGTGTTAAAATATCGGCAATTTCTAAAATCCAGCAACCTTAGGCGGGGATTATTCCGTTTCGTAGGTGATTTTGTCGCCGCGGGGATGGATGAATTCGAATTCAAGAGTTCGTGCAAGTCCATCGGCGAGCGTGTATGGCGGTTTGAAACCGGTCTGTTGCATGCGTGTGGCGTCGTATTCGGTGGTGGCGCAGAATTTCTTGACGCGGACGGCGCTGATGGCGAATTTGCGGCGCAGCAGCCATGCCAGCGCGTCGAAGCAGTAGCCGCCAGCCATTCCTATGGCGTAGGGGATGCGAATTGCCGGCAAGCGTTTCTGCAACACTGTTTCCACGTGTTGCACAAGTTGGTTCATGTCGTAGTCGGGCTTGTCGATGTAGTTGAACACGTTGTAGCCCGATGTGTAGTTGTCGATGAGAAATTTCACGAAGGCCACGATGTTGCCTACGTATGCCATCGACTTGCGGTTGCGACCGTTGCCAACCATCAGGAAGTGACGGCTTTGTATCTGATGGAGCAAGTTGTACACGTTGCCGCGGTTGCGCTCTCCGAAGGTTACGGTGGGGCGCACCACGTTGATGTTCCAGTCGGCGTGCATCGTGTGCCATTCCTGCAGAAGTTGCTCCGCCTGCCATTTCGATTTGCCGTAGTGGTTGAACGGGTCTTTCGGCGAGGTTTCGTCGGGGTTGTCTTTATTGATGCCGTAGACAGCCACGGATGAGAAGAATAGGATGCGTTTCACGCCGTTGCGCTCCATGGCGCGCAGAGTGGTGCGCATTCCGCCCACGTTGGTGTCGTAGTAGAGCGATGTGGGAGTCACGTTGTCGCGGTGCTGTGCGGCGAGAAGTATCACAAGGTCGGTGCCGGCAAGGGCGCTGTCCATCTGTTGCTGGTCGCGCACGTCGCCGATGGTGGTGATGTCGTTGAAGAAATGGCTGTCACGAATGTCGACTATGCGGAAATCGTAGCCCTTGAACTGCGTGAAGTGGTCTACAATGCGGGTGCCGATGAATCCGCTGCCGCCGATAATCGTGACTTTCATTGTGCCTGTGTTTATAATTGGTTTGGAATTTGCCTCATGGCTTCTATCACCTTTTTGGGCAGAGGCTCGTTGATGGTGTGGTTATAGAAGCGCAGGTTGTGTATGTCACTGCCCATGAGGTCGTAATACCCGTTTTCAAGCAGCCATTCAGCCTTTTCTTTGGTGTGCTTGCTGTAGCATCCGGCAATGGAGCCGAGGTTGAGCTGGAACAGCAGCCCGAGTTGCTTCAGTTCCTCATAGTCAGACTGCTCCATGTATTTGTAGCGTTCGGGGTGCGCGAGAATGGGGTGCAGGCCGGCGTTGAGCATTTCTCCTATCAGTCCGCGCATTTCTATCGGCGCGCGGAAATAGCTTGTCTCAATAAGCGGATGGCTGTCGCCGAGCATCAGAATGTCGCGCTGACGCCAGCGTTCGGCAAAGATGCCGTCCATCATGTTCTCGGCTGCGAGATGCAGGCGGACAGATCCGTTGTATGTGGCGGAAAATTCCTCGAAGCGTTGCTTGAGCGCGCCGACGGTGTTTGGCACGTCCTCCATAATGTGGGGCGTGAGCCACACGTCGGCAACACCGGCTTGCTCCATTGTGCGGAGCGCTTCCAAAGTGAGGTCGGCTGTCTGGAATCCATCGTCGACACCGGGCAGCAGGTGGCTGTGGTGGTCGGTGAATCCGTCAAGCAGGCCGCTTTCGAGTATTGACTTTTTCCTTGAGAATATGCCAAACATCACTACTGTTTCTTGGTGTCGTTGCCGTAGCCATATCCATAGCCGTATCCGTAACCATATCCGTAGCGGGTGTATGTGCCGCTCTCGTCGCTGCCGTTGAGCAGCAGGCACATGTTCTTATAGCGGTTTTCCTTGTAAATCTCGTCGATTTCAGGAAGGGTGCGACGGTCTATCAGTCCGGCGCGGGCAATGAAGATTGTGCGGTCAACATGCGGTGCGATGAGCGATGCGTCGGTGACCATTGTGATTGGCGGACAGTCGACAAACACATAGTCGTAGCGTTGCTTCAGCTCGTCTATCATTGCCTGCAGACGGTCGCTGAGCAGAAGCTCTGCAGGGTTTGGAGCAAGGTGTCCGGTAGGTATTGAGTCAAACAACAGTTTTGTCGTTTTTGATGGCAGGATGATGTCGTCGAGCGACACTTGTCCGTTGAGATATGCGCAGACTCCGGTGCTTGGCGAATTGACCATCTTGGAGAATGTGCCTTTACGGATGTCGAAGTCGACAACGATTACTTTCTTGTTTTTCAACGCCATTGCGGTGGCGAGATTGACAGATGTAAACGTTTTTCCGCTGCCTGGGTAAAGCGAGGTGGCCATGATGGCTTCCGACTTGTTGGCGCCGATCATGAAGTCAAGGTTGGTGCGCACCACGCGGTATGCCTCGTTGATGACGTTGCGGTTGTGGTCTTCCACCACGATGTGCGGTGTTTCCGACTCATTTTCTTTTTTCAGCAAGCGGCTCATCAAACTCAATTTCTTCGCTCCGTCGGCAAGAGGCACATCGCCGAGCACTGGAACTTCCAGGCCTTCAAGGTCTTTGCGGCTGCGCACTTTGGTGTTGAGCATGTTTGACGCAAACATATAGCCGTAAGGGATGGCGAGACCGAGGATGAACGCTGCTGCGAGGATGATGCCCTTCTTCGGCGATACAGGCACGCTGTCGCCGGTGGCAGGCTTGAGCAGGCGGGTGTTGTTGACCACGATGCTTGCCTGAAGCTCGTTTTCCTCACGCTTCTGAAGCAAGTAGAGATAGAGCTCCTCCTTGATTTTCTGTTGACGCTCGATTGTGAGCAGTTCTTTTGCTTTGCCCGGACCTGCTGAAATGCGGTTCTCGATGGCGTTTTCCTGCGCTGAGAGACGGTCGGCTTGAATTTTAAGCGCGCTGATATGGTTGTCGACGGAGCGCAAAATTGTGGAGCGCATCATGCGCAGCTGGTTGTTGATGTCAGACACCAACGGGTTGCTGTCGCTGCTGTTTGCCACGAGGCGCTGACGCTCAAGCAGTTTCTTGTTGTATTCGGCAATCTGCTCTTCAATGGCTTGGCTTCCAACGCCAGAGTTTGACGGAAGGAGGTCGTACTGGCGTGTGTTGTCAACGAGATATTCGCGGATGAAGCGAGCCACGGCGAGCTGGTTGTTGGCAAGGAATGCCTGCTCTGAATATTTGCTCGATTCTTGTGTCACTTGTGCTGTCTCGGCGTTCATGTCGAGCAGACGGTTGGAGCTTTTGAAGCGTTCGATGTCGGAGTCTACGTTGCCGAGTTCGCGTTCGATTGACATCAGACGCTCGTCGATAAACTTGGCTGTGTTGTCGGTCGACTTGTTGGTGTAGCGTATCCACTCCTCGTTGTATGCGTCAAGAAGGGTATTGAGCACGTCTTCGGCACGCTTCTCGGATGCGTCGGTGTAGGAGAAGTTGATTACGGTGGCAAGTTTGTCGGCAAGTTCGGCGGTGAGGCGTGCCTGGCACGACTTTGCCGTGAGCTCCGGACGCTCATAGCCTACGATGACCGCCTGCTCAAAGTTTTTGCCGTATTCTTTTGTCGCTTTGAGCACTACGGTGCCTACGGGCGTCTTGAACGGCTGCCCGAGTTTCACGGTTTGTGCCGGAGCGTCGCTCTTGATGCCGTTTATCTTGAAGTCCTTGACGGTCAGTTGGCTTTGACCTTCTTTCTCAGCGACGAATGTCACGGAGTTGAGCGGCTGCTCGCCGACGTGATCGGGAAGGTTTTTGTATTCCACGCAGATTGGCGTTTTGTCATACCAGTCGGTGACATATCCAATCCAGTTCTTGCTCTTGTAGGTCACGTTGAGACGCAGCTGGTTGACAACGTCCTGCATCAGCAGCGGTGACTGGAATGCCTGCAACTCGTTGTAGACGTCGATGCCGGTGCTTCCGATGCCGAGGTCGGCGAATGCCGCCAACTCGCTGATTTGAGCCTGTCCCTTGTTGTCGCTTCGGAGCATTACGCTCGCCGAGCGTTGGTAGATGCGTTGCGCGCGCTGTGCGTAGATGAGTCCGAGAGCCACGCAGATGACTATCGAGATTGCGAAAAATTTCTTGTGGCAGAGTGTCCATGAAATCATGTCGCTCAGTTGGAATTCATTCTTCTGGTTTTCCGTTTCGGCAGCGCCTATGCTGTTGTAGTCTTCCTTCATTTAGTATAAATGTTTTGTATAAATTACGCAGTGCTTTTTAAGTCATTATTTCTTTGCCGCAACAACGAGCGTCGCTACGGTGGTGAGCAGAGAGGCTATCGAAATCCAGATGCCGATAGACTTCATGCTGTTCTCGTTGAGGTTCGATTCGCCGGCGCGCACCTTGTTGGGTTGCACGTAGACCACGTCGTTCTGCTTCAGATAGTAGGCGGGCGACTGGAACACTTCCGCCGACTTGAGATTCAGGCGGTAGACGGTGCGCTCTCCTCCTTCCTCGCGGATTACGTAGACTTGGTCGCGCAGACCGTAGATGGTAAGGTCGCCAGCCATCGAGATGGCTTCGAGCACGTTGACTTTGTCGCCTTCAATGCTGTATGAACCTGGGTTTTTGACCTCGCCGAGTATCGAGATTTTGAAGTTGCGGAATTCTACGGTTACCACCATGTCTTTCAGCAACTCACGGCTTTTGAGCTCGCTTTTGATTTTTTCCTGCACTTCCCATCGTGTCATGCCCGCCACTTTCATCTTGCCGAGCACCGGAAGTTTGATTTCTCCATTCTCGTCGACGGCATAGCCGAGCAGCTGTTGCGTGCCGCCGGTCGACGACACAATTTCGGAGTTGGTCTGGTAGGACACTACGGGCAGGTTGAACATTGCTGCCAGTTCTGCGTCTTTGCAGCTGACGATGATTGACAGCACGTCTTTCGGCTGTATGGTGATTCCTTTGCTTGCAGAGATGCTCTCTTGCTTGTTGATGTCAAGGTTTTGAAGATATGCCACATCTTTCGTTGAATTGCATCCAACGAGCAGCATGCACGAAATCAGGAGAATATATAGTCTGTTCATATACGTTTTTGCAGCGCAAATAATATTTGCAATAATCTGTGTATTAGTGTATTGTGCGCACAGGATGAACAAAGCTCAGTGCTTGTTTTTTCACAGTTTTCCGGCATCTGCACTTGTCCACAGTTTCCCTTACACAATTTCTAATTGGCAAAGATAATTCGTTTATTTCTGTTTTACAATTTATTTAACGTGAAAAGTTATCTTTAACATAAAACTTCGTTGAAAACAAAAAAAGCGGCAATCGCCGCTTTTTTGTTCTTTAGTGTTGGTATGTGGTGTTATTTCACGCATTTCAGCACTTTGCCGTTTGCGCGTGCCACGTATACGCCGCTTGCGAGAGCCGAAAGGTCGGCAACGCTGTTTGCACGTGCCACGAGTGCGCCGCCAAGTGTGTAAACCTGAATGTCGGCACCTTCGGCATAGACTTTGCCGTCGGCATATCTGATTGCTTCCGAGGCGATTTCGTTGACGCTGCCTTCACCGTCCCAAGCCGGGGTGTAGATTACTTCGCCGAGTTTTGCATCGTCTGGTTTGTGGAAAATCACGCTCTCGATTTTCTCTGCCGTCTGCTCGTCAACACTCCAGTGGTTGCCTTGCGCGTAGATGGTGAGCGCGGAGTTGTTGTAGAGGTCGTAGAGTGCGCCGCCGTTGCCGTTGTTCTTGAATGTGTTGTGGCCGGGGTTGTAGTCTTTGGCGTCGGGATTGTCCACCTTGCCGATGTTCACGTTCTCGCCGCCGAGCACGGTGATGCCCCACAGGTTGCCCTCGATGGTGTTGCCTGTAATCGTCACATTAGGCTTTGTGCCATAGTCGTAGATGCTGATTCCGGCTCCGCCCGCCATTGCGCTTGACGCATATTTGTTGTCGATAATCTGGTTGTTGGCAATCGTTGCGTTCATTCCACCATAGAAAGTGATGCCGTAGCGGTGGTCGCGGATAGTGTTGCCTGAGATCCACACGATGTTGTCGCCTGCTATACCGGCCATGTTTGCCACTGCCACCGCACCCACGTTTGTGCGCTGCGCTCCGGTAAACTCGCAGTTTTCAATGCTGACAGAGTTTGCGCCACCTACGGTGAGGTTCACTTGCGGTTTGTTGGTGTTTTTGGTGTTGTTGTCGATGAATTTGCAGTTTGTAATCTCGATGCCGTTTGCTGCCATCGCCGAGCCTCCGATTGCCGGCACCTCATTGTATTCAAATGTGCAGTTGTCAACGTTGAATGTGGCGCCGTCGCTGCCGATGGCAAGTGCGCCAGTCGTCGTCATTTTGCCGTTGTTGTAGCGGAAAGTGCAGTTCGCCACCGTAAGTCCGGTGCTTGAGAAGTTGCGCAGTCCGGCATATTCGAAATCGATGTTTTTAAACTCTGTGTCGGATGCGTCGCAAACCATGTAGATTCCTTTTGGCGCTGCATTCTCGTCGGCGCGCGTCACCAGCACTCGGTCGGTGGCGGCAAAATTTGCTGTGCCTTCGATGCGCAGTTGCACGCCGTCGCCCATCTTCATTGTCGCGCCGCTCTCAATCTCGAAGCGGTCGCCTTCGGCAATGGTGATGCTGTTTGTCAGAGTGTAGACTTTTCCGTTTTTTGTCACGCCGCTGTTTTCTGTTGTCGACAATGATTCAAGCGTATATGTTACGCCGTTGCCGCTTGTTGTCACATCCTCGGCATTGGCGAAGCCTGCCGCGGTGAGCGTAAATAACAATAAAATTGTAGATTTTTTCATAAGCCTATATTTTTTAAAGGTTTGATGTGGCAAAGGTAACAAATGGAAAGAAAAAAGCCAAGTCTATTGACTTTTTTGTCAAGAAAAATTTGTTGATTGAAGAAGTTGTGATAAAGGATGATTTTAGAGTTTTATGCCATATTTCACGATGCCTTCGCTCATCATCCTTGCCGGCACGAAACGTTTAAGCGTGTCAGCCACGGTGTTGAGCATCCGCTGGCGGATGTAGTCGTCTTTGATGTATAGGGATATCCGCCTTTGTGAGAGATAGTCACCTTGTATCTCGCGCACGTTTCCCGCCTGCTTCTCTGTGAGAAACGGCAGGTGCATCTCGGGGATGATGGTGTAGCCTCCGTTTTCGTCCACAATGCGTATCAGCGTCTCGATGCTGCCTGCCTCGTAGATGTGGTGTCCTTTGCCGCGTGCCTTGCAGAATGAGAAGGCGCTGTCGCGCAGACACTGAGCCTCTTTCATTATCCACATGTTCTCGTGCTCCAGATTCTCGGGTTTGAACACCGGCAGTTTGCGCCAGCAACTTTCAGCGAGATAAACGTAGAATCGTTCGGTGTAGAGAGGCATCTCGAGCACGCCTTGTCGGGCATTGCCTGAGATGGCGATGCCGGCATCGATCTCGCCGTTCAGGATGGCTTCGAGCATGTGGTCGGCTTTCATCTCTTTGACAGTCAGCTCTACCGACGGATAGGATTGTCTGTAGTGCTTGATGAATTTTGGCAGTAGGTAGGGAGCGATTGTCGGACCTATCGACAATGTCAGCTGTCCTCCGACGGATCCTTTGCTTTCTGTTATCAGCTCGTTGATGCGGTTTGTCTCCATCAGGGCTTTCTGTGCCTGGCGGATTATCCTCTCGCCGACGGAGGTGGGCTTCACAACTTTGTTTGTGCGGTCAAAAATGCGCACATCGAGTTCGTCCTCCAGCTTCACAAGCATCGCACTCAGTGTCGGCTGCGAGATGTTGCACGCATCAGCCGCTCTCGCAAAGTTGCGAAAGCGGTCGATGGCAACGATGTATCTCAGTTGCTGTATGTTCATAAACTACTGGTAGTTTGAGATTGTCGCTTTCAGGTCGGCAAGCCGCATGGCTCCGCTCTGTCGCCACAACATCTCTCCTCCGCGGAAGAGCATAAGTGTTGGCACCGACTGTATGCGGTATGCCTCGGCAATGTCGCCTGATTTGTCTACATCCAGTTTGATGATGCGGATGCTGTCGCCGAGGTCGGCTTTCAGCTGTTCGAGCACAGGATGCATCATTTTGCACGGTCCGCACCATGTGGCATAGAAATCTACCAATGTGAGTTGGTCGCTGTTGATTACGTCATTGAACTTTTCCATAACATTATTTATTTTTAAGTTTACAAATCACTTCGTTTCTTGGGTCAGCAAGTCTTCGAGAAATTCTGACGCGTCGGCCACACACATCTTGCATTCGCGCAGCATCTTGCCAGTGCCTGCGCCTTTCAGAAGCTTGCATTGGGTGGCGCCGTTGCGTTGCTGGAATTTTTCCATTATCTGGCGCATTCCCCGAGCCGACTTGGCTTTGTCTTTGGTGAAAAGACCATAAACAATGCCTGCTCCGATGAGAGCTCCGCAAGTGCCTTCCATATTGCCCATTCCCACGGCGAAACTGTTGCCTGCGTGTTTTATAGTCTCTTCGTCAAGCCCTGTGAAGTCGTGGTATGTGCAGCACACAGCCTGCGTGCAATTGTATGCGCCGCTTGCTTTCTTTGCTGATGCTGTTTCTTTTCTGCTTTCCATTTTCTGTTGTGGTTGTGATGATTCAACGGTGCAAATTTAAATGGTTTATTATAGATAAACGAATGATTCTGTCTATATGTTCATAGATGGCGTCTATTGTGTGCGGAATAAAAAAACTCTCTCCATGAGTTGTGGAGAGAGTCGTGCTGTGTTGTTTTACCGCTCGTAGTTTACAAACGAGTATGGGTGAGGGTTGCGGTCGTCGGATTGATGATGCTCGCGCAGCGTCTCGCGCCATTCTTTCCAATTGACATCGGGGAAGAAAGCGTCGGCGTCGAAGAATGTCGCGTCGATTTCCGTCAGATACAGACGAGACGCGAACGGCAGCGTGGCGCGGTAAATCTGTTCGCCTCCGATAACGAAAACCTCGCCGTCGGACTCTGCCATGCGGAATGCGTCTTCAACCGACAGCGCCACTTCCACTCCCGGAGCGGAAAACTGTGGGTTGCGGGTGATTACGATGTTGCGGCGGTTGGGCAACGCGCCTTTCGGCAGAGAGTCGAAGGTACGCCGTCCCATCACGATGGTGTGGCCTGTGGTCAGTGCCTTGAAGCGTTGCAGGTCGGCTGACATGTGGCAGAGCAGCCCTCCGTTTTTGCCGATCGCGCCGCCTTTTGCCACGGCGGCTATTATTGACAGATTTTTCATTGTCTTGAATGCGTTTTATACGGCAACGATGCCTTTGATGTGTGGATGCGGATTGTAGTCTTCGAGTGTGAAATCCTCATATTTGAAGTCGAAGATGCTCTTCACGTCGGGATTGATGCGCATTGTGGGCAGCTTGCGCGGGTCGCGTTTCAGCTGTTCCTCCACTTGCTCGAAGTGGTTGGTGTAGATATGCGCGTCGCCGAGAGTATGCACAAATTCTCCGGCTTCAAGTCCGGTGACCTGTGCCACCATCATGAGCAGCAGGGCGTAGGAAGCGATGTTGAACGGCACGCCGAGGAAGATGTCGGCGCTGCGCTGATAGAGCTGTAGGCTCAGTTTCCCGTCGGCAACGTAGAATTGGAAGAATGCGTGGCAGGGAGGCAGGTTCATGCGCTTCAGGTCGGCTACGTTCCATGCGCTGACAATGATTCTCCGTGAGTCGGGGTTGTGCTTGATGGTTTCTATGGCTTCCGATATCTGGTCGATGAAGCCGCCGTCGTAGTCGGGCCATGAGCGCCATTGGTAGCCGTAGATATGTCCGAGGTTGCCGTCGGGGTCGGCCCATTCGTTCCAGATGCGCACGCCGTGTTCCTGCAGATAGTGCACGTTGGTGTCGCCGCGCAGAAACCACAGCAGCTCGTAGATGATTGATTTCAGATGGAGTTTCTTTGTGGTCAGCAGCGGAAAGCCGTCGGCGAGGTTGAAGCGCATCTGGTATCCGAACACGCTTTTCGTGCCGGTGCCGGTGCGGTCGCCTTTCATTGTGCCGTGCTCCTTTACGTGGCGGAGCAGATCCAGGTATTGCTTCATTGTATCGTTTGTTTTTATATTCCTTCTACATAAATTGCTTTCTCCGGGGTGGCTGGACAAGCATATTCGCATTTGCCGCAGCCCACGCATATGGCTTCGTTGACCTGTGGAATCAATGTGTCGCCGTGTTCCACCATGTCGATTGCTCCTACGGGGCATTTGCGGGAGCATAGTCCGCATTCGGAGCCGTCGGTCTGAGTGACGCAGTTTTTGAGCACGAACTTTGCCTTTCCCACTGCGTGCGACTGTTTCTCGCCGAGGCTTAGGGGCTTGAGTGCGCCGTCGGGACAGACCTGTGTGCAAAGGTTGCATTCGTGCAGACAGTAGCCGAGGCTGTAGTCAAGATGCGGTTGCAACATATGGAGAATGCCGTATTCGGTTGCCGACGGGCGTATGATGCCCTGCGGACACTTGCTTACGCAGAGATGGCATGCGGTGCAGTGGCTCAGGAAGCTGTCGCGCGACGATGCCCCTGGAGGCACCACTGCCTTTTTCTTGGCGGGAGACTTGCCTTCTGTTATGGTCTTTGCCGCGGAGTCGGCTTTTGCCGCAAGCGTGCCTGCCACGGCGAGACCTACGAAGCCGAGGAATCGGCGGCGTCCGTCGTTGCCGGTGCCGAGGTTCTTTTTCTGAGCCGGGCTATAGGTGATTGCATTGTCGTGGCATGTCGGAATGCAGTCGAGGCACATCACGCAGCGGCTCATGTCGACAGTGTGGTTTTTCGCGTCGATGCACGAGGCCTTGCATTCAGCCTCGCAGCGCCGGCATCCGATGCATAGCGATGTGTCGATTTGTATGCGCATCATCGGTTTGCGGCTGGCGAGCGACAGTGTGGCTCCGACGGGGCACACCGTGTTGCAGAATGTGCGTCCGCCACTGAATGCCATCGCGCCGATGGTGACAAATGTGATGCCGCCAACGGCGATGCCTATGGCTGACGGAGCGACAATGGCACCGACCATACGCACAAACGCGCTGTAGGGGTCGAGAAGCGACGGTACTGCCGCGGCTCCGGCAATGCCGGCGATGATTGTGGCGGCAAGCACGGCATAGCGCAGCCTGTTGTGGGCAGCGCTGTAGCGATAGCGGCGTTTGGGTTTCTTTTTCAGCAGCTTGCCGATGCGTGCGCAGATGTCTTGAAACAGTCCCAAAGGGCAGACGGTGGAGCAGTAAACTCTGCCGAGCAGCGACGTGGCGACAAGCCAGAACGCCAGAATGCCGATGTTGAGCGACAGTAGAGCTGGCATCAGCTGAATCTTCGCGATGTCCGAAAAGCCGTGTGGGAGCACGGTTGTGGCAATCAGCAGTGTGAGCATGATGCCCAACGCCGCCGACAGCGTGATTCTAAGTGTTCGTAGTCGTTTCTTCATCGGTCGCATATGTCTTTTACGGCACGCTCGCGCGCCTTGTCGATAATCAGTGATATGTGTGCCATCTGCTGCGGGATGGCTATGCCTTGCGGGCATTTGCCGACACACTTTCCGCATCCGATGCAGAAAAATGCCGACTGCCGGTGGTCGAGCAGCTGCATTCGGCGCACGAATTCTTTTGCCTTTATGGCGAAAGCCTCGCTGGCGGTGTCGCCGTAGGCGTTTGGCAGCATGTCGTCGTCGATGAGCGCATTGTGGATTGTGAAATTCTGCGGAATGTTGATGCCGTAGGGACATGGCATGCACCGCTTGCAGTCAATGCAGTGTATCTTTGAGTTTGCGATAAAGGATTTCAGCGCGGTTTCCCATACCGCCGACTCTTTTTCCGAGAATTCTGTCCCGAGAGCCATCGCTGTGACGTCCTCGGCAAGCATTGTCAGGTCCGACGGACTGTCGACCACCGTTGTCACGCCTTCCTGCCGGGCTGCGGCACGGAGTGCCCAACCGGCAATCGGACGGTCGGGAAACGCGCTGTAGAGCACGTCGGTGGCATCGCCGTTGAGCGCGCGCAGCATGCCGTCTTTGGTCGGATTGGTGGCAAACACGAGTTTGCCGGCGTCCTGAGCCGCAAAAATCGCACTGCTTTGCGCACCGTTCATCCGCAGGTCGTCGATGGCGTTGTACGGGAGACGGAAAAAGTCGAAGCGCCGGTCGGAAAGGAGGGCGTCGAGAAAGTCTTCGTCGCTTCCGATGTAGTCTATTCCGAGATGGCGTATTTTGCCTTCGTCAAGCATCTTGGTTAGAAACGCAAGGATGCCAGAGTCGTAATATTTCTCCTTATATATATCACTGCTGCCTATGGCTTGCAGCGAATAGTAGTCGACGTGGTCGGTGCGCAGCAGCTGCAGCTGCCTGTCGAAGACGGCTTTAGCCTCCGCCACGGTGTCGACGCTGAATGTGGGCATCGATGTGGACAGCATAAAAGAGTCGCGGCTGCGATTGGAAAGAGCCTCGCCGAGCATCCGTTCGCCGTCGCCGTCGGCATAAGCCCATGCCGTGTCGAAAAGCGACACTCCGGCATCGGCGGCGCGTTGGATGATTTTGATGCCTTCGGCTGCCATCTTTCCGCCGGTCTTTGGCATCGACATCGTGGATATTGCAAGTGGCGTAAAACCATTGTCCATACGCTTCAGCATAGGCAGTTTGGCTGGCAGCCTCACGTTGCCTTCAAGCCGTTTCGGAGGAGTCTTGTCGCCGCAGCCGCCCACAGCGCCCGCCACTGCCAGTGCTGTCAAGCCAGCGGCGCTGCGCTTCAGCCATTCGCGCCGGTTCATTGTCACAAATTCTTTTTCCATATATGCAAAGGTAAGGAAAAAGTTGAATATGTCGGAATTTTTATCACATATGCACATCGAGCCTCTTGGGCAGAGAAGTGGGGATGCGGATGTAGCCCGACGCCCATTCGCCGCTCCATGACGCCTCATAGTATAGGTGGTAGCGTCCAGGACGCAGTGCCTGCAGGCAGGAGAAGTGAATGTCGCGGTCGGTGTGGCATATTTCCGCCAACTTGTCGTCGGCCTTGCGCTCGATGATTTTTATGTCGTTGTCAATCACCGTTATGGCGCAGTTCACTTGGCAGTCGGGTGTGTCGAGATGCACACCGTGACGTGTCCATTCAAGTCGCCCATCGCTGTCGGTTGTCATCACGATGCCGTCTTCGCCGCTTGGCTCGTTGGCAACGCCGCGCGCAAACAGTGTCTGAGCCTCGCCTTTGTCGGCAGGACGCGCCATCAGTGCCACCAACGCTATCGCCACGGCGAATGCGATGACGTAAAACTCAAGCGAACCGATGAATGCAAGCAGTATCATTTACTTGTGGATTTATTGTTGGGACAGGTGTATTGTCCTTTGCCGCTGGTGCGCCTGCCGAATGCGACGGCGTGATGCGGGCAGGTGTGGTAGCAGGCGAGGCAGTTGAGGCAGTCGCCGTGCCATTGCGGCTTATGGCTGGAGATTGTGATGTTGGCGGTGGGGCAGGCGGCGGCGCATCGGCCGCAACCCACACAGGCGTCGGTTGTGGCAAACGGTGTGTCGTCGATGTGGCGCATGAACCATGGGTAGATTATGCGCGATTTCAGCCATGCGACGCTGCCGTGGTGTGTGAAGTCGCCCTTCTCCATCGCCTCGATTCGCCGGCACATGGCGTCGGCCGCTTGCGGGACGGCGGATAGTTTGCGCTGCTCCACGTCAGACTTGTCTACGTCGAATCCGGGGAAGATGACGTAGGTGTTGGGCATCTGCACGGAGTATGCCGCATCGGCAGTCATGCCTTTCGCCTCCATCACCTCGCGCCATTGTCTGGCGGCAAGTCCGCAATCGTCGCCGCACGTTGCCACCATGCAGCAGTATTGTGGACAGCCGTTGACGCGCAGACGGGTGAGGAAGTCGGCAAAGCCTTTGGGCAGTCCCCACGAGTGTATGGGGAAGACGAAAACGAGCTTGCCGCCGTCGATGCTGACCGACGGCTCTGCGGCGCGTAGCAGCGGGCGGAGGTCGACGACGTTGTCGACGAGACGTTCCGCCAGCAGCTGTGCCACACGCCGGCTGTTGCCCGTGCATGAGAAATAGGCTATCATCAGTGTACGGTCACGAGGGTTGCGCCGAAGCCGTATTCGCGGAACGAGGCGTCCTGCGCCTCGCAGTTCTTGTATTTGCGTTTAAGCTCGTCGAGCACCGCCTTGCGCAGCACGCCCTCGCCCTTGCCGTGGATAAACACGATTTTCTGACCGTGGCGGTTGGCGTTTTCATCCATCACGCGGCGGAACTCGCGCAGCTGCACGTCGAGCATCTCGCTGTTTGTTAGCCCGGCAGTCGAGTCGAGCAATTCGTCGATGTGCAGGTCTACTTCGACAATATCGCCTTTCTTGTGTTGTTCGGGCTGATGCTTTACCACGGGACGGCGCGCCTTGTCGGCGGCTTTCTTCTCGCGCATGGCGCGCTCCAGCTCTCCGCTGTCAATCACCATCTGGCGTTGTGGCACGTCGTTTTTCACAATGTCGTAGGCAATCACGGGATTGTCGAAGTACATGTTGTTGTGGAAGCAGTGCGTCTTATAGAATTTTGTGGCGTCAAGACGGAACTCCACGGCGGCTGGGTTCTTCAGACGGAACGCCTTGTCGCTCTTGAATGCCACATACTGCACAGCCACGCGCTCACGTTCCGGCAAATCCTCATGGCGCAGCTCCTCGAGATGCACCTGTATGTTTGGCTCCACGATGCCCGAGAAGCGGCATGTCCATTCGCGGCTGTCGCCACGCGTGGCATATACCACATATAAATAATAGTTGCTGTCGTTGACCAGATAGGCGTCGAAAGTTGTGGTGTTAAGATGCTTCGCCTCGCCAGGCTCATAGCCGAGCACCACATTGAGCACATCGCCGTCGGCGGTTTCCACCACCGGCACGTTGTTTTCCGACACTTGCGGACTGGGCTGCGGCTTTGCCACCGCCGGAGCTTCATATTTGCTCGGCTCGTTGCTGCCGAACTTCTTTTTCGGCACGATTCCGCCGTCGGGGTCCACTACCACGCATTCGCGGATAAGAACCGGTGTTTCAAAGCCGTCGGGCTCTTCAACGTATGCAATCTTGTCGTCTATTTTTGTAACTTTTCCGCCACCAACAGCGTTGAGGTAGCGCACGATGTCTCCAACTTTCATAACTTTTTCTCTTTAATGTGTACAAAATTAAGCAATCTTCGCCAAGAAATTTGAAAAAATGACGCAAAAATTTGCACAGCAGAAAAAAACGGCATATCTTTGCACCGCTTTTGGGACGATGAGTCTCATTGGTTAGGATTGTCTTATGGTGTAATGGTAGCACTGCAGTTTTTGGTTCTGCCTGTCCTGGTTCGAATCCGGGTAAGACAACTCGATAGAGGGATTGCTTCGGCAATCCTTTTTTTGTTTCCATACGTCTCGCTGTGCCGCCGTCAGAAGCACGCATTTATGAGCTGAATTACCGGAGATTTGGTAATTGTGAAAAAATGTATGTAATACAAAAATAAAGTTACAAAACACGAAAAAGGGAAGCCAATTTTCGTTTGATATGGGAAAAAGAAAGTAAGTTTGTGGTGCGTAAAATGCCCGTCTTGGAGGCGACTTAAGCCCTATTGTGGAGTTTTTGAGTGGAATTTGAGGCGTAGTGTTAAAAATGTGCTGTTGGGAGTTGAAAAATAACGTTTGTAAACTTAAAATTTAACAACCGGCGGTCAAAAAATTAGAGAGAGATTAAACCTTTTATAAAACTAACAAACTGTAATTATGAAGAAACAGCTATTGCTACTGTTGTTTTCCCTCTTTGCGGTTATGGGTTATGCCCGCACGGTGACCGGTGTGGTTACTTCGGCGAGCGACAAAGAGCCCATTATTGGCGCGTCTGTGCAGGTGCAAGGCACCACGCGTGGCGCTGCTACCGACCTTGACGGAAAATACACGCTTGAGGCTCAGGACAATGACGTCCTTGTGGTTACCTACGTTGGTATGACTCCGCAAAAAGTTAAAGTCGGCGGTCGCGACGTGGTTGACATTGTGCTGCAAGAGAACTCACAAGTTCTTGAAGAGGTGGTTGTAACCGCCATGGGGCAGACACAAGAAAAGAAAAAACTGAACTTCGCCGTTCAGTCACTTAACGCCGACGATGTGTCGGCAGGACAGAGCGCCAACTTTGCAAACAGCTTGCAAGGTAAGGTTGCCGGTCTGCAAGTGTCAACCGGCGGTAGTTCGCCTAACGGTTCAACTCAGGTGATTATCCGTGCCATTTCGTCAATCAACAACTCGCAGAGCAACGAGCCGTTGGTGATTGTCGACGGTATGCCTATCCGTGGCAGCGGCTCGAGCCTTGGTGACTTGAACCCTAACGATATTGAAAACATGAGTGTCCTGAAGGGTGCGGCTGCATCAGCCCTCTACGGTCAGGAGGCTGCCAACGGTGTCATCATGATTACCACAAAACGTGGTCAGGAAGGCACAATGCAGGTTACTGCAACTGGCGGTTGGGAAATCTCAAACGCTATCCACACTCCGAAAATCCAGAACCTCTATGAGGCTGGCGGCGGCGGATTCTATTCGCGCAACGCTGCAAGCGGTGGCTGGGGTTCATACCTCACGAGCGAGGACCGCGTATATGACAATGTGGGCGACTTCCTCGGCACTGGATTCCTGCAGAAATACGACCTCTCTCTGTCGGGCGGCAGCAAGAAATTCAACGCTTACGCTTCTGCAAGCTATATGAACAACGAAGGTATGGTTCCTAAGGATTATAAGAACCGTTTGAGCGTGTTTGTGAAGACCGACTTCAAGCCGTCTGACCAAGTGAGCGTTCAACTCTCTGCCAACTTCGTAAACTCAAAGAGCCGCGGATTCGGCAACAGCATGTCGTCAATCTACGCTTGGCCTATTAATAAGAATATGTCTGACTACGTTACTAAGGAAGGACGTCCTAACTGGTGGGCTCTCTACGACAACTGGGACGACCGCGACATCCTTAACGACGCTGGCCGTATCACAGCAACTGTTTCTCCTTACTACGGTCGCTACTACGACAAGAGCGAGACTGAGGCTACCCGTATGATCATCAACGGTCAGGTAAGCTACGAGCCAATCAAGGACCTCGTGTTCACAGGTAAGATCGGTTACGATAAGGGCTACTCAAACTATGAGTCGTATGCTGTGCCTCGCTTTGTAAAGACCGACTTCGAGGATCCTGAATCTGACGCTTTCTCCAAGTATCAGCATAAATTCGGTTCTTACACATTCCAGCCTTCAAACAGCTCACAGCTCACTGCGCAGATCGTTGGTACATATAAGAAGACTTTCGCACAGGACTACACGCTCAACGTATTGGCTGGTGCGGAATATAAGGAAAACAAGGGTGTCGAGGCTTCGTTGGCTGGTCAGCGCTTCCTTCTTGAGGGCGACTTCTACAGCTTCATGAACACCGACCCAAGTTTGTTCTCTAAGTCTGGCGACTACAACATGTCGTTGTCCCACACGCGCAAAAACAAGTTCGGCTACTTCGGCGAACTCCGTTTCGACTACAAGGGCATGGCACAACTTTCTGTGACTGGCCGTTATGATGGCTCTTCAACTTTGAAACAGGTTGACTGCACATATTTCTACCCATCGGTAACCGGTGGTTTGATTTTCTCTGAGTTGTTCCACTTGAGCAACAAGGTGTTCTCTTACGGTAAACTCCGTGGTAACTGGGCAAAGGTTGGTAAGGACGCTCCTGCCTACCGTTTCACCACTTCTTATAAGAACTGGGAATTGTTCCCTGACGGTGGTTGGGGTGTAGACGCAACAACTGCTGTTGCCAACACTCTTGAGCCTGAGATGACAAGCTCTTGGGAAATTGGTGCCGACTTGCGTTTCTTCGACTCTCGCACTCGCTTGGATGTGGCTTGGTACTCTACCACTGTCGACAACCAGATTGTACAGGTGCGTGTGTCGCCGACATCAGGTACTATCCTCCAAACTCGTAACGAGGGTTCTATCGAGAACAAGGGTCTTGAGCTTACATTCGGTCAGGACATCATCCGCAATAAGGACTTCAACTGGACTGTGAATGCCAACTTCTCGTTCAACCGCGGTAAGGTGGTTTCGCTTCCTGAAGGCGTGTCTGAGATCCAGGGCGGTCAGTATGGCGACATCTTCGCTTCTGCTTATCTCAACGAGTCAACGACTGCAATCTCTGGTAAGGACTACCAGCGCACTGCCGACGGTCAGATTATCTGCGACGAGTCCGGTTACCCGCTCATCAACCCGGCTAAGGGTAACTTGATCGGTAACCGTGAGCCTGACTTCCTGCTCGGTCTCGGTTCCAACTTCCGTTGGAAAGACTTGACTGTTAGTTTCTTGTTCGACGGCCGTTGTGGCGGCGATGTTGTAAACGTTACACGTCGTGGTTTGAACAGCAACGGTATGGAGGCTTTGATGACAAAATACCGCAGCCACGAAGTGCTCGTGAAAGGTGTGGTTAAGCAAGCCGACGGAACTTATGCTCCAAACACCACTCCGGTGCTCTTCGACAGCAACTTCGTCAACAACTACTATAATGCAGTGTCTTCAAACTTCATCGAGGACGGCTCTTACATCCGTTTGAGCTACGTGACTGTGGGCTACGACCTCAGCCGTTTCCTCTCGAAGAAATGCCCGGTTAAGGGTCTGAAGGTTTCTGCAACTGGACGTAACCTCTTCCTGCTCACCAAATACACCGGAACTGATCCTCAGATCCTTGCCGGTACAGGTGGTGGTACAGGTGCTGCCGGCATCGACAACTACAGTGTGCCGACTGCACGCTCGTTCAACTTCTCACTTAGTGCTACATTCTAAAAAACGAGGAACAGTATGAATAAATTCAAAATAATGGCATTGTCGCTGTTCGTTGGTGTCCTCGGCACCAGCTGCGCCGACATGCTCGACGATAACGTAAGTTCTGACAAATCGAAGGGTATCACCGCCGAGACAGGACTTCCGACAATAGTCTACTATGCGGCACAGACCAACTACGACCATGCCGAATACTACATCTATTTGTCGCAGTGCCTCACAACTACAGGCAAATCGGCAACCGGTGCTTATGGCTACAAGAGCGGTTGGGAATTCTTGACTATGAACCGTCACCCGCAGTGGCGCCGCCACTTCTATGACATTGGCCGCAACGTGAACGAGTTGATGACGAACGCTGACAATGTGGGCTCGCCAAACTACAAGTTGATTGCTCGCGCAATCCGCTTGATGTCGACTCAGCTTACAACCGACGCTTTCGGCGATATGCCTTTGAGCAACGCCTACAAGTCGAACTCGCCTACTTACGACACTCAGGAAAGCATCTATGCTTGGATGCTCAACGAGTGCGACCAGTTGGCTGCCGATTTCGAGAATCCTGAATACACTCAGGCTCCGGGCAACCAGAACATCACAAAGAAAATCGACCGCGTATATGCCGGCGATCTCAACAAGTGGAAAGGTCTGGTTTATGCAATGAAGGCTCGTTTGTTGCTCCGCAACATTCCTAACGTGAACACTTCAGCCGCTACCTGCGACGCTATCATCGCCGCAGCCGACAAGGCTATCCAGATTTGGCAAGCCGACCCGATGTACGGCACATTCTTCGGCAGCGAGCCTCGCTACAACTTCGATGGCGGCACACAGCAGCAGAACTGCCCGTGGAGCGAGTCGCAGCCAGTGATCAATGCTTGGGAGTCGCGTGCCAACCTGTTGACAGCGGCTGTTCCTTCTAAGTTTATGCTCGCCGACATCATGGGCGTGTTCAGTCAGGACGACGCTACAAATGCCGGTAAGTTTGTAGCACGCCGCGGCTATGCCGACGACCCTCGTGCCGCTCTGCTCTTCACTCCGCGCACAGGTCCTACATCGGCAACCAACGATGCTTCAACCATCAAACTCCGTTGGTTGGAGAACAATATCGGTGTGCCTAACTCGAAGTTTACAAGCAACGCTTATCCTAACCTCTACACTGGTGCTTATGCCGGCTCTACTGATGCCTACGTGCCTTTGTTCACAATGGAGGAGCTTTACTTCATCAAGGCTGAGGCTTACTATTGGAAGGGCGACAAGTCAAAGGCTTGCGAGCTTGCGAAAGAGGCTACCCGCGCAAACATCGAGCGTCACCTCGCCGCTTTCCAGAAAGCGCATCCTGAAGTGATGTATCCTGGCAACATGACTGCTTCTGGTTATGTGAAACTTGATGCCCGCGACAAAGATGGCGATTTTACAAAGTCTAAATATTACTGGGACGCTATCGTCGATGCATTCCTCGATGATGCTACAATGCCTGAGAAGGATGAGAATGGCAAGAACAACCCGCAGCGTGTAAGAGGCGTGACCGACCCTGCGACAAAGGGTAACCACCACTGGTTCTTCAACCCGTCTGAGTTCTCTTTGAGCGACTTGATGGAAATGAAGTATGTGGCTATGTATATGCAGCCTGAGCAGTGGACCGACATGCGTCGCTACCACTACAGCAACAACCGTAACAACCACGGCGTTGGCGCAAACCAGGAAATCGTTTATCCGAAACTCCGCCGTCCTTACAACCTCTACTCTCCATACTGGATTGACGGTTTGACTGACGCGCAGAAGGAGAACACTTGGATTCAGCGCATCAACTACGACCCAGAGACTGAGGAGAAGTACAACAAGAACGAACTTGAGCGTCTCGGCGCTTACAAGAACTTCGAGTGGCTTCGCAAACCGATGATTTGGGCTGAGGAGGCTGGTGTACGTTCTTCTTTGACCGGCAAATAATTGTTTAACACTAAACAGAATTTAAGTTATGAATTTGAAATATAAATTAGGAGCCACTGCTCTCGCGTTGATCGCAATGACATCGTGCGAGACCAACGACCCGTTCAGCGACATCATGGATGCAGGCCAGCCTGTGCCTACTGTCACTTGGTCGGTGGGCAGCACCGTGGCTGCGGCCGGCGACAGCATCGAGATTTCCGGTAAATACTACACCGACAAGAATCACACTCCCGACCACTCTGAGGTTTGGGAAACAGTGGTGCTCAAAGAAACTGCTGCCGCTACTGTAGGCTTGACTTCTTCTTTGAAGTACACTCAGACTGTAAACGTCAGCGACACTGTCCGCACGTCAATGACGGCTTCGTTCCCTCACTCTATGGCAACATGGAACGGTCACGAATGGCAGCTCGACACTAAAATCCCTACTTCGCAGACTTTGAAATCTGTGACATGGGCAACTCCTGAAAAGTGGGATCAGAAGAAGTTTGATTCTTACTATCCTGCCGACTTCAAGCAGACTTTCACCGACAAGGTGATTGACTACCTGACTAAGGACAACACTTACTATTCCGACCTCCGCGGTGTGTATATCAACTACGATTTCACTGCAGAGCAGGTGCAGGGTGTGATTGCAAAATATCCGGCTCTCGACCAGACTGCCCTCAATTCTCTTGTTCCTGCTGAAGGCACTGAGAAGAGCGACGTTTGGTTTACCGACGCTACGGTTGTTGTAGGCAAATACTACACTGACATTGTCGACGGAAAGACTGTATATCACGAAGTGCCGACTGCCGCCGCAACCGACCCTTCAAAGACTTACTATGACGTCTACAAGTCGTCTGCATGGGTGTTCTGCCGTTACGACGACAACACTGGTGGCGTTGTCACTGCAGTGCGCGACGAGTATATGCCGGTGTTCAAGGATTTGATTTCGTTGATTCCTTTCACCGACTGGGTCTACAGCACTTCCGACAAGGCTTACAAGGTTGATTTCTCACGCAAATACAGCTTGAACCTTGTATTCAAGGTGTTTGACACCGAAGGTCACTGCGGTTACACAACCGGTGAGTCGGGCATCAAGCAAATTGAGCTTAACTAATTAAAACTGAAAAAAACAAATGAAAAGAATATTATTGAATATCAGCTTTATCGCAGCGTTGGTGATGATGGTGTCGTCGTGCGTCGACCCGGATCCTGACTACAAGGATTTCCCGTCGAAGGATGTGGACTTCACATACGCTGTGGCTCCAAGTGCCGACGGTCAGGTTCAATATGGTCAGGACTACTATGTGGTTTCCCACATCCAGTTCACCAACACTTCCTACAAGCAGGGCAATCCTTCTTGGGACTTCGGTGACGGTACAACTTCAACGGAGCAGAATCCTGTGCACAAATTCGAAAAAGCCGGTACATATCAGGTGAAACTGACTATCGACGGCGTCGGCTCGCGCACATATCCTATCATGATCTACGACATCGCTCCGGTGCTGTCAATCCAAAGCCAGTCGGCTGAGGTGTTGACTGTAAACGACGTTGACGTGGATTTCAACATCTTCCTGCCTAACCCTGAAAACAAGAAGGTGAAATATGAATGGACATTCCCGGAAGGCGCTCTCGACGCTGAGGGCAACCCGTTGACTACTTTCGTCGGCTATGCCGATGAAAATGGCAAGGTGGACTATCCTGGCAAGGTGCACTTCAAGAACATCGGTTCGCAGCGCATCACGTTGAAGACCACTTTCGACATCGACGGTGAGAACCGCCAGTTGGAGGAAAGCTATGTAAACGTTCAAGTTGGTGCCGACAAGGAGTATCAGACTCTCTATTTCGCCACAATGGGCGGCAACATCAAAGCTATGAAGATTATCCCTGACAGCGAGCTTCCTGAAGGCACAAAGAACCTTCCTTTCGATATGGGCGTAAGCAGCGGCAACATGCCGTTCAACTTGGTGTACTATAAGGACGCTGACGGACAGGGATGGATTTATATCCTCGATGCCGGCAAGCAGTACACTTACGTGAACGATGCCGACGGCGTGCTCGGCGACGGTAAAATCAACGTGATGACTGTCGACGGCAAGTCTACAAACCTGTTTGTTACAAACGTTGGTCAGACTGCATTCAACGACCCGTTCTTCGGAACTGTCGATGGAAATGACTTGATCTACTCTGACCGTAACACCGGTTTGCGCAAAACTGCGCTCAACACCCGTGGCGGTAAGGAGAGCAGCACATACTTGGTGAAGAACGACCAGCTCGGTTACTACTCTCGCGGTCTTGCTTACGGTGCTATCAGCACAACTATCGAGAAGGACTCAAAGGGTATGTACTGGTGGGGTAAGTGCTACAACGGTAATGGTATCTATCGTTTCAAGTCCACTGACATTGTCAGCGACTACAAGACTGCCAAAGCTCCGTATGGTATAATCCTTAAGGACGTGAAGTTTAAAGCATTCACTATCGACGAGACCCGCAAGGCTCTCTACGTTTGGCGTTGGGGCGACAGCGACGGATTCTATGTTTATCCATTGCCTGCCGACAACGAGACTGTCGACAAGAAAGGATTCTTGAAAGGCCACGACTTCCTCATGATGGCTGATGCTATGAACTCTACAGCCGATGAGGGTGTATACTGCACGCAGATGGCTCTCGACAAGGAGACTGGTAACGTATACTTCGGCTTCAACAAGGCTGCCGCCGACAATTCGGCTTTTGCAACTGGCTTGAAATACTACGACTATGCCGCAGGCAAGATTGTCAGTGTGCCTGTCGTTGCCGACAAGATTCTGGGTATCGTAATCAATCCTAACAAGACGAAACTGTTCTAACGGTTTCCTGACTGTATAGAAAACATCAATAGCCGTTCCTTTTTGTTGTCAAGCAATAGGGGGACGGCTATTGCTTTAAAAAGAAGATACAAAACAACGAATATGATAAAGAAAATATTAATGACTGCAGCCGCTTCGGCGGTGTTGTTGTCGGCGGCGTTCCAGGCGCAGGCGTTGAAGCGTGAGCAGAGAGCCACGTGGATGTCGGCGTATGTTGCCGACTGGCCGTCGAGCCCGATAACTGTCAACAATGCGGAGGCACTTAAAACAATTTGTCAAAACAACCTCGACTCGCTGCAGCGCAACAATTTCACTACGATTTATTACCATGCGCGTACAATGTGCGATGCTATGTACGACTCAAAGTATGAGCCGTGGTCAAGCTACGTTTCCAGCACACGCGGTGTGGCTCCGGCGTTCGACCCGATGGCATATCTTGTTGAAAATGCCCACAAACGTGGTATTGAGGTGTATGCATGGATGAACCCTTACCGCTACATCAACTCTACCTACAGCACGGGCTGGGGTAATGCCGGCGGCGACAAAAACTATGAAAACAGCCATCCTGACTGGTTGATAAAGTGGGAGAATAACGGAAGAACATGGACCATCCTCAATCCGGCTCTCCCGGAGGTGAAGCAGAGAATCATCGATGTGACAATTGACCTGATCAGCAAGTATGACGTCGACGGCGTGGTGTTTGACGACTATTTCTATCAGAACGGTCTTCCGGCAAGCTATGACGCTGCCGACTATGCTAAATACACTGCCGCTGGCGGCACAATGTCGCAATTGGACTGGCGTCGTGAGAATGTCAACGACATGGTGCGACAGCTCTATGCGGCAATCAAGGCGGCAAAGCCTTGGGTGCGCTTCGGCATCGGCCCTGCAGGTGTGGCTGGAAAGCATGCCGACGATTATGGCCTCGAGCCATGCCCTGGCAGCGACTGGCAGTATGACGGCATCTGCTCCGACCCGTTGGCGTGGCTTTCAGAAGGCACTATCGACTTTATCTCGCCGCAGGTGTACTGGCGAATCGGTTATTCGGCTGCCGACTATGCAAAAATCACCCCGTGGTGGTATAAGGCGGCTGCCAAATTCAACCGTCAGTGCTTCATCAGCCAGGACTTGAGCAACACGCAGGGCAGCAGCTGCCCGTTGTCGGAGTTCTACGACCAGATTACGATGACCCACACCAACGTGGTGGGCGAGTGCCCGGGAACGGTCTATTTCCCGTGGAAATCACTCTCTGCGCGCCGCGAGCGCGTCGACGGCAAATGGTTGTCGCTGTTCCGCTATCTGCGCAACACGGTGTTCGACACCAAGGCGCTCACTCCTGCCACGACATGGGAAAAGGTGGCGTATCCTGGTTCAGTAAGCAATGTTGCCCGCAGCGGCCGCACCCTGACGTGGAACGGTCCGGACAATGTGCGTTTCACCGTCTATGCCGTGCCGTCGAACGTCGACAGCAAGCATTTTTATAAGGATGCGCAATATCTGATTGGCAATTCCTACAGCAAATCGTTCGAGATTCCTGCAGAGCTTCCGAAATATGAAGGTTTCGGCATCTCCGACGCCAACCTCGGCAACTACCGCTATGCCGTTGCCGTGCTCGATCGCTACGGCAACGAGTACAGCGCGGTGTTTGAAGGCGCTGCGGTCACAGCTTCTGAAAAGCCGGTGATGACATATCCTGTCAATGGCGAATTGGTTTCGAAGGGATTCCAGTTCAAGTGGAACGGTTCTGCCGAAGTGAGCGAAATAGCAATTGCCACCGATGCCGCTATGAAAAATGTAGTGGCTCGCTTCGAGGCAAACGGCAATGCTGCGTCGTCGGCTGGCATGTGCAACTTTGAGCCCGACGTGACATACTACTGGACTGTCACTGCCCGCGGCAACAACGCTACCGACACGGAAGCTGGCAAAGTGGAGTCGTTCATGGTCGACATCTTCCGCCTGATTTCGCCTGCCGACGGCAGCGGGAACGTTGAGCTGACCCCTACAATCTCGTGGTCGGATCTCGGCAAGGGCACATCGTATCAGCTGCTCGTGAGCAGTCATGAGAATTTCCAGAGCGTTGTGATTGATGAGACAACAACGGCTACATCGTTTGCCGTTCCGCAGTATGTGCTTTCAGCCGGCGTGAAATATTATGCCAAGGTTATCGCTACAGTGAACGGCGGAACGGAAACCACCGATGTCTTTGAATTTACAACAAAGGCGGCAAGCATACCTACTCCTACGTTTGTCACTCCGGCTGCCAGCGGCACCACTCTCCATGCCGACCAGGTTGTCGCCGTGCAGCCGGTGGAGGGCGTGGCGTCGACCCACTTCGCAATCAGCGAGAAGGAGACATTCCCGGCGCGCACGTCCTACAACGGAACATATCCTGTGGGTACGTTCTGCACTCCGGTGCTCAGCGACGTCAAGCTGGTGTCAAAGAAGCTGGAGGACGGCAAGTCATACTTCCTGCGCGCGCAGTTCAACTACTACGTCGACGGTAAGCTGACAACGTCCGACTGGACTCCGGTTCTCTCATTCACCTACAATGCCACTCCGATGGACGGTGTGGACAGCGTTGCTTCCGATGGCATCACGATTGTCGACAATGTGCTTTCTGCAGGTGTTGCAGGTATGCCGGTGGCTGTGTTCGCCCTCGACGGCAAGCAGGTGCTCAATGCGGAAACCGACGCACAGGGCAATGCCGACTTGTCGGTTCTCGCCGGCGGAACATATCTTGTCAGCATCGTTGCCGACGGTGCGGTCAAGACAGTGAAGTTCGTTAGAAAATAGCAATCACTTGCAATAAGAGAGAGGAGCCGTGCCGGAATAGGCGCGGCTTCTCCTATATATACTTGGCTCTCTCTGCGACGGCTCGTCGCTCAGAGCAGTAGGTGTCGGTCCGCAGGGCGGTCAAGTTTGCAGGTCGCGGTTGAGAGAAGACATCGCCGGGGTAGTAGCGCATCTGCGACGGCGCGGATGGGGAAGAGCCGGAGGCGCGTTGGAGACGCGCTATTTATAGTAACCCCACTCACGCGGAGCGCAGCGGAGAGTGCGTGGGGTGTGGCGGATGTCCATGCCGATGCGCTTCGGAGATGCGCTACTACGGGAGGAAATTTGCGTATATCAAAGGTTTGGCATAACTTTACAAATAAAAAAATCATGAGTTACACCAATTTGTTATACCATATCATATTCCGCACGAAAGCGAGTGACAGATCAATACCTTTTGCAAAAGCCAACATGTTATACAATTATATTTGGGGTATTGTGCGCAATAAGAATAGTAAGCTGTACCGTATAGGTGGTATGCCAGACCATATACATATGCTCGTTGAGTTGCCGTCGTCAATATCTGTCTCTGAATTTGTGAGGGTGGTTAAGGTGGAGTCCAGCAAGTTTCTTAGTGACAACTATGAGGATTTCCCGCTTTTCAAAGGATGGGCAAAAGAGTACTGTGCGCTGACTTATTCGTTCCGAGACAGGGATGTGATATGCAATTATATTCGTAATCAGCAGCAACATCATCTTGGAGAAAGCCTCTATAACGAGCTGCAGCGTTTGCTTGCTGAAAATGCAATAGAATATAAGTCGGAATATCTTTTTAACGACTGACTCATTCCTTGTAGTAGCGCATCTCCGAAGCGCTGAGGGTGTGGGTCGGCTGTAGCCCCATGCGTCCTCCGCTGCGCTTCGTACGAATGGGGTTTCTAAAGAATAGCGCATCTCCGAAGCGCTGTCGGCTGGGGCAGCGATGGTAGTGTAGTAGCGCATCTTTGAAGTGCGGATGGGAAGAGTCGGAGGCGCGTTGGAGACGCGCTATTTATAGTAACCCCACTCACGCGGAGCGCAGCGGAGAGTGCGTGGGGTGTGGCGGATGTCCATACCGATGCGCTTCGGAGATGCGCTATTACAGGACAGCATCGTCGCCGCTCACGCAGTCAGCAGAAGCGGTAAACAAAATTTAAGGAATTGATACAATTATTTTGCTTGAAATATTTGCACCATCGGAAAGTTAGCACTACTTTAGCGGTGTGATTTGAAAGCCGTGCAACCGACTTCAAAAACAAACCTAAATAGAAAGGAATTTTACTAACAAAAACTATTTAATTATGAAGAAACTTTTACTCTCTGCATCAATGTTGATGCTCGCAGGTGCTTCTGCATTTGCTGTAACTGATGGCCAGACTTATGAGTCTGTTGATGGCATCAATTGCGAAAACCTTTGGGTTTTTGACCGCTTCCACGCAGAAGAAGCTTACATGGGCAACCCTATTGCTAATAAAGACGCACGTACTGCAACTACAGATGGAACTACTGTTTATGTAGGCGTGAGCGGTGAAACTGCAACAATCGAGAAATTTGACCTTAAGACAGGTGCTTACCTCGGCTCTTTGGCATTGACTAAGGGCGGTGAGGCATTCAGTGGCAAGTTGGCTGTCAACCAAGTTGGTTTCGATGAGTACGGACATTTCTATGTTGCAACATTCAACACTAACTCAAAGGGTGACGGACAATACGAGGTTTACACAGTTGACTTGACTACAGGTGCTATCACTTCGGTTGGCGACTTGTTGTTTGACGGTGGTCTTGGCCGCGTTGACTACTGCGACGTTATCGGTGACATTACAGGTGTTGAGGCGAAAGCAACACTTATGGCTGTTTCTTGTGCTGCTGACAACTTGAACGTATTCAAATGGGTACGCGAAAAAGGTTCTGATGAATGGATGGGCGGCTGGACAGACCAGGCTACTTTCCAAGCAATCAAAGCTGGCGACACTTATCCTAATAACATCACAGGCTTCGGCGCTGCTTCTGTTGTGAAGATGGTTCGCGACGGTTCTAAGTCAGGTGAAATGTCAATGTTCTACATTGACGGCTTTATTTCTGCCCCAGCGCTCTATGGCTCTGACGGTGCTATGATTGACAACATCAGCAATGCTGACTTGAGGAAGACAGACAAAGAGACAGGTGTTACAACCGGTACAGTTCCTGAGCCTGCTCTTGGAACTAACGGTATCGCAGAAGGCTCTGTTGGCAAAACTAACTTGATGATTTATTCTGAAGGTCAGTATGACGCCCCTCACAAATGCCAGGCAGTCATCACAACTGTTGATGAAAACATGTCGTTCGAGTCAATGAAGCCATTGTGGACAGTTCCTGCTGACGGTCTTGGTCAGACTTCAGACGGTGGTACTCGCTACCACTCTCTCTTCTGCTTGCCACAGAAAGATGGTTCTGCACTTGTCTTGACTTTCAAATGCTTCAACGGTATGGGCGTTTATAAGATTACAAAGAAGGGTGAAGACAGCGTAGAAAGCAATGTAGCTGCAGCTGCAAACATCACAGTTAACGGTGACGTTATCGCTGTAAGCGAAGTAGCTGAGTCTATCGAAGTGTTCAACGTAGCAGGTCAGAAAGTAGCTGAGGCTCGCAACGCATCTGAGGTTGCTGCTCCTGCAACAGGCGCTTACATCGTTAAGGCTGTCGTAGCTGGTGCTCCAGTTGTTAAGAAAGTTATCCTCTAATCCTTAAGATAGCATATAGTAAAAAGCGCTCCCGCAAGGGGGCGCTTTTTGTGTATAGTGACAGCACACACCTGCACATCGTGCGCCATCGGGACATAGAGAAAGCCGTATCATCATCAGCTTTGATAGATGATACGGCTTTCTCTATGCGTTAAAAGTCAGCAGTGTGCAGCCGATTGCACAATCTCGCTCAGCGTAGGGTGAGAGTGCACGATGCCTTGCAGGTCGGCAATCGAGTCGCCGCGAGTAATCAACGCGCAAGCCTCCTGTACAAGGTCGGCGGCATGCGGACCATAGATGTGGCATCCCAATAGGCGTCCGTCGGCGGCGGCAATCAGTTTGCAGTAGCCGTCGGTCTCGCCGAGGCACACCGCCTTGCCGTTGGCGCGGAAAAACGCCTTTTTAGCCACATATTCGATGCCCTGCGCCTTGCAGTCGTCCTCCGTCAGTCCCACCATGCCCACTTCAGGCATAGTGAACACCGCCGCCGGAATCACGTCGAGCCTCAGGTTGTCGTCGACACCCATAATAGCGTCGAGCGCGCGGATGCCCTGGAACGTGGCCGCATGTGCAAGCATCATCAAACCGTTCACGTCGCCCACGGCATAGACGTGAGGCACGTTGGTCTGCATATTGCCGTCGACGGTGATGCCGCGGGGCGAGAACTCCACGCCGATGTCGGCGAGGTTGAGCGTGCCCACGTTGGCGCGTCTACCCACAGCCATCAGCACCTTGTCGGCAGTCACCGACTGTTCCTTACCCTTGCGTTCGTAAGCCACCGCCAGCCCGTCGCCCTCTTTGGCGATTGATTTCACGGCAGCCTGCGTCTCAATCTTTATGCCTCGCTTGCCCAGACTCTGGCGCAGTCGCTTTGCAAGGTCGCTGTCGAAATGCGGCAGCACCTCTTTGGCATATTCAAGCACCGTCACCTCGCTGCCGAATGCGCTGAACACCGAAGCAAATTCCAGCCCGATTACGCCCGCACCCACTATGCATAGCCTTTGCGGCACGCTGTCGATGTCGAGCAGCTCGCGCGACGTCAGCACGCCCTCAAGCGTATTGCCATCGATTGGCAGCATCGCCGACGACGAACCGGTGGCGATGATCACGTCTTTCGCCGTGACGCGTTCGCCGGCAGCCTCCACCGTCAGCGCGTCGACAAAACGAGCCTCACCGCGGAGCAGATGGATGTTGGGGTTGGAAATGAGCGATTCCACTCCGTCGCGCAACTGCTTGACCACCGCGCGTTTGCGCTCCATCACAGCGGGAAAATCGAGCGTGAAGGCGACATCCTTGATTCCGAAAGCCTCAGCCTCCGCAAAATCGCTCACCATAGCGGCGGTGCGGCAGAGAGCCTTCGTGGGAATGCATCCCTCGTTAAGGCATGTGCCACCCACCTCGCCACGCTCAATCAGCGCCACGCTCAGTCCGCGGTGCGCGGCGAGCAGGGCGGTCTCATAACCGCCCGGACCCGCGCCGATTATAATTAGATCGGTTGTCAGCATTGTTGCAACTCTTTGAATGTCAGTATCGGATGCTTGGCAGCGGTAGTCTCGTCAAGACGGCGCACAGGAGTGGACAGCGGAGCTTCGCGCAGAGCCTCCGGCTTTTCGACAGCCTCCTTCGCGATGCGGCGCATCACGTCGATAAACTCGTCGATCGTTTCCTTCGACTCCGTCTCGGTAGGCTCGATCATGATTGCCTGGTGGAAGAGCAGCGGGAAATAGATTGTCGGAGCGTGGAAGCCATAGTCAAGCAGACGCTTGGCAATGTCGAGTGTGGTTATGCCCGTCGACTTGTCGGCCAATCCGTCAAACACAAATTCGTGCTTGCAGACCGACGGGATAGGCAGTTTGTAGCAATCCTTGAGCGACTCCTTGATGTAGTTGGCGTTGAGTGTGGCCAACGGACCAGCCATACGGATGTTCTGCTTGCCGAGCATCAGGATGTAGGCGTATGCGCGCATCAGCACACCGAAGTTGCCCATAAATCCCGATATGCGTCCGGCAGCCTCCGGCGTGCGCACAGTGTGGAGCAAGCCGTCGTCGCCGCGGCTCACCTTCAAGTCGGGCAGGCACTCAGCCAGATGCGCGGCAACGCCCACAGGACCCGAGCCTGGGCCTCCGCCTCCGTGAGGCGTGGAGAACGTCTTGTGCAGGTTGAGGTGCAGGATGTCGAATCCCATGTCGCCCGGACGCACCTTGCCAAGCAGCGGGTTGAAGTTTGCGCCGTCGTAGTAGAGCAGTCCGCCGCAGGCGTGCACCATCTCCGCAATCTTCGGAATGCGTGTCTCAAACAAGCCGAGAGTGTTGGGGTTGGTCATCATGATGCCAGCCACGGTGTCGTCGAGCAGCGGACGCAGCGCATCGATGTCGATAGTGCCGTCGTCGAGCGACTTCACCTCCACCACTTTAAGTCCGCACACAGCCGCGCTGGCAGGGTTGGTGCCGTGGGCGCTGTCGGGCACAATCACCTTTGTGCGGTTGGTGTCGCCGCGCAGCTCGTGGTAGCGGCGCATCACCATCAGACCCGTCAGCTCGCCGTGGGCGCCCGCAAACGGGTTGAGCGTGAAGTGCGCCATGCCAGTGATGGCGGCAAGCGCACGGTCGAGGCTGTCGTACAGTTCGAGCGCGCCCTGCACCGTGCAGTCGGGCTGCAGCGGATGCACGTCGCGGAATCCCGGCATAGCCGCAATTTCCTCGTTGATTTTCGGGTTGTATTTCATCGTGCAGCTGCCCAGAGGGTAGAAGCCCGTGTCGACACCGAAATTCATATTCGACAGGTTGGTGTAGTGGCGCACCACGTCGAGTTCGCTCACCTCCGGCAGTTCAGCCTCAGCGTCGCGTCGCAGCGTCGCCGGCAGAGCCTCCGTGTCGGTGCCCCATGCGTTTTCCGGCAGCGAGAAGCCGCAACGTCCCGGTTGCGACAACTCGAATATCAGTTTGTCGTAGTATTTCATAGTTGAATCTGCTTAATAAGGTCAATCATGCGGTCAATCTCCTCACGCGTGCGGCGCTCTGTGGCGCAGAAGGTGACGAGCCCCTCCTCTGTGGGCAGCGCTCCGAAAAATCCGCCGTCGAGCAACGCCTGTTGCAGGCGGTCGGCAGGGATGTCGGTGTGCAGCGCGAATTCTTTCAGGAACGGGCGGTTGAAAGCCTCCGAGAAAAGTCCGGTTTCAATCAGCCTGTCGTGCAGATAGTGTGCCGCTCCATAGGAAAGGTCGCACACCTGCCGCAGTCCTTTTTTGCCCATCAGCGACAGATATATTGTCACGTAGAGAGCCATCAGCGACTGGTTGGAGCAGATGTTGCTGTTGGCCTTTTCGCGGCGGATGTGCTGTTCGCGCGCTTGAAGCGTAAGCACGAAAGCGCGTTTACCGTCGACATCGGTCGTCGCTCCGACGATGCGTCCAGGCAGTTTGCGCACGTGCTCCTTGCTGCATGCCAGAAAACCCACATAAGGGCCGCCGAATCCCAACGGAATGCCCAATGTCTGGGCGTCGCCGCAAGCCACGTCGGCACCCCATTCGCCCGGAGTGCGCACCACGGCAAGCGCCGAAGGGTCGGCATAGACCATCAGCAGCGCCTTCTGGGCGTGTGCTGCCTCGGCAAATCCCGAGAGGTCCTCCACGATGCCGAAACGGTTTACGCTCGGCACTAGCACGCCAGCCACGTCGCCGGCCTCCAGCAGGCGGCGGGCGTCGTCGATGTCGGTCTGACCGTCGGCAGAGGCGATTTCAGAAAGTTCGACGCCGTGGTATTTGGCATAGGTGTGAACCACCTCGCGCACCTGAGGCAGCAACGTTGACGACAGCAGCACACGCGTCTTCTTGCGCGTTGCAGCCATAGCCATCATCATCGCCTCTGCGGCGGCTGTGGCGCCGTCATACATCGACGCGTTGGCACAGTCCATACCCGTCAGTGTGGCAATCATACTCTGAAATTCAAAGATGTAGCGCAAGGTGCCTTGCGAAATCTCCGCCTGATAGGGCGTGTATGCTGTAAGATACTCCGAACGGCTCGTCAGCGCCGGCACGACAGCCGGGGCATAGTGGTCGTAGGCACCGCCGCCAGCCATTATTGTCAGATGTCGGTTTTTCCTGTCGAGCTCCTCAAAACGACGGCGCACCTCCATTTCCGACATAGCGTCGGGCAGGTCGTAGTCGCCATCGAAGATGACGCTGCGCGGCACGTCGGCATACAGGTCGTCGAGCCCGTCAACGCCGATGCGCTTCAGCATCTCGCCTATGTCGGCAGCAGTATGCGGAAAATAAGAAAATCCCATAGCACAAGTCTTAGTGTTCCTCGTTCTCGCAGAATTTCTCGTAGGCGGCAGCGTCCATAAGGTTTTTCAGCTCCTCAGGATCGTCCATTTTCACCTTGATGATCCAGTTTTCGTAAGCGTCCTTGTTGAGCAGCTCAGGAGCGTCGGCAAGAGCCTCGTTCACTTCCACAACCACACCGCTTACAGGAGAGATGAGGTCGCTGGCGGCCTTCACGCTTTCCACCGCGCCGAAATCCTCGTTGGCGGTCACTTCGTCTTCCTCCTCAGGCATGTCGACGTATACGATGTTGCCCATTGCCTGCTGTGCGTGGTCGGAGATGCCGATGATTGCAGTTTCGCCGTCCACTTTAACCCATTCGTGAGATTCGCTGTAGAATAAACCTTCAATTGTCTTAGCCATAGTTCTGTAGTTTTTATGTTTTTGATTTTAAGTATGTTATTTCTTGTATTTTTTGTCGTAGAAACGCTTCTTGCACACCGTTCCGGCAAACACCTTACGACGGATGCGCACACCCACCTCCGTGCCGAGGGCGGCATAGCGGCTGTCGATGAGGGCGAGACACACGCTGCGGTCGGTGGTGATTGTGTGGTAGCCGGTGGTCACAACGCCGATTGTCTGTCCGTCGGCCTCCACCTCATAGCCTCCGCGTGGGATGGCGCGGTCGTTAAGCTCGATGCCCACCACCTTCTTCGCCATTCCTTCGGCTTTCTGCTTAGCGCACGCATCGCGGCCTATGAACTCCGGTTTGTCGAGTTTCACAAACATACCCAACCCTGCCATTATAGGCGAGATTTCCTCGCTGAGTTCGTGTCCGTAGAGAGGCAGACCCGACTCGAAGCGCAGCGTGTCGCGGCATCCGAGACCGCACGGCGTCACCCCCGCGGCGATGAGCTTCTCCCACATTGCAACGATGACATCGGGCGTTGCGTAAAATTCAAAACCGTCCTCGCCGGTATATCCTGTGCGGCTCGCAATCACAGGGTTTCCATGCCATTCCGTTTCCTCGAAAGTGTAGAAAGCCAGGTTGCCGAGGTCCATTCCAAGCACCTCGGCGGCAGTTTTCTCTGCGTCGGGGCCTTGCAGCGCAATCTGTCCGTAGCGAGGCGAGGCGTTGTCGATTTCCACATTGAAATCCTTCGCCTGCTCGCGAATCCAGGCGTCGTCCTTGTCGATGTTGGCGGCATTCACCACCAGCAGCCACGTTTTTGGCTCAGCCATTTTGTAGACAAGCAGGTCGTCGACCACGCCGCCGTCGGGATAGAGCATCATTCCGTAGAGAATCTTTCCTGCGGGAAGGGCTGTGACATCGTTGGTGAAGATGTGGTTGACAAACCGTTCGGCATCGTCGCCGGTGACGAAGATCTCGCCCATGTGCGACACGTCGAACATGCCCACACGCTGGCGCACGGCATTGTGCTCGTCAATGATTGAACTGTATTGTATCGGCATCATGAATCCGCCGAAAGGACTCATTTGGGCTTTCAGAGCCACGTGATTGTCGTAAAGACAAGTTTTTTTCAAGTCGTCCATGTTATATCAGGATTTTAAGATGATTTCTGTCAATTGTGTTGTTGTGAGGTTTGCGATATGCCTGCCCATGTCTATGCCCTTCAGAGCCTCGGCTGCCTCGTCGATGCGCTTGCCGCGGAGCAGGCTGTTGAGTGCGGGCATCGGGTCGGAGAGCATGAAATAGTCGCCCGACAGGCTGATGTGGTGGATGATGTCGGAGCGCATCTCCAGACCGACAGCCACTTCGCCCACACCGGCGATTTTTTCGGATTTGGTGACGGTGTATGCCGGATTGCTGCCGTTGAAGAAACTCTCGTCGAGATATGTCTGCTCGATTTCCTCGATGCGCGCAATCTCGGCGGCGGTCAGCATCCTCTCGCTGTCGCAGAATCTGTCGATAAGATAGCGTTTGAACTCCTCGATGGGCATGTCGGTGTGCTCGCTGAGGTTGGTCACGTGCTGGCGCACCGAAGCCACCCCTTTGCTCTGCAGTTTCACCGCCGACGGCGTTATTGCCTGCTGCATCCGCTCAAAGTCGCTTGCAAAGAGCAGTGTGCCGTGCACGATGCTTTTCCCTGACACCTTGTAGAACGCGTTTCCGCTCACCTTGCGCCCGCCGATCTGGATGTCGTTGCGTCCCGACACCGTAGCGTCGACACCGATGTCGCGCAGTGCCGATGCAAGCCGTTGCAGGAACGTGTTGAAGGTGGCGGTGACGTCCTCGCCCTTCACGATGTAAGACACCATGATGTTGCCCCAGTCGGAGTATACGCATCCGCCGCCGCTCTTGCGCCGGAACATTTTTATGCCATGCTCGCGGCAGAAAGGCACGTTTACTTCCGCTTCCATCAATTGGTTGCGGCCAAAAATCACAGTTGGGCTTACTTGCCACAGAAAGAAAGCCTCGCCGTCCATCTCACGGGCGGCGAATTCTTCCATGGAAAGGTAGAAAATGAGCCTGCGCTCATCGTTGTCAGGTAGTATTAAATGCTTCATTCAGGTTTGCGAAAATCCATCTCCCAAAGTTACGCAGACTTCCGCAAACCGCAAACTATTGCAATATGTTATTCAACACAATTCCCGGCAAAGCCCCTTATGTTGCTGAATTCTTTCCAGCCTTCCGCCTGTTTGTAGGCGGTGGCTGATCCTTCCGGAACAAACAACTCGCAGTTAGTTTTATTGACATCTTCAAACACTTCGGAATCACACACTGGCGGAATTTCAGCCAATGATGCGATCTTCGTCAAGCTGCTGCAACTCCATAACGCAGCATACCCAATTATCGTCAGGCTGTTAGGCAATATCAGTTCAGTTAAGCCGCTGCAATCATAAGATCTGTTATTAGGTGATTATCAATACTATATGCTCTAAACGGTAGAAAAGTGACTGTGTGGATTCTGTTTAGATACGAAAAGGTAATAATTTAACGTATTTAACTTTCGATTACACTGATATTACCCAAAAGTGTATGATTTTTGGCGATTAGTAGAATGAGCAATTCTTCTTGGATAGACAGGCATAATGGAGCTTACTTTGTTCCACACTCTTGAATGGTGGCAACAGGCATTTCGCAACAATGCCAAATACGTTATCCACGATTCTAAGACGATTGGTTGCAAGACAAAGTAATGCGATATGCGCTTGCGTATCTTGTCTGCTTTCAGATTATGTAAACCATGTTCACATTGCCCATTGTCTGCAACTCATTGACTGTGGCATTAACCTCTACATTCAAAAGGAACAACTTATATTATTGGACGATGAAGGACATCCGTCCCTCTTTGCCACGATAATGATAGCCACGCTTTCAACCTGTGCGCAATTGGGACGTGATAATATCTCATTCCGATTGCAGTCAGGACGGAAGCGGTATATAGAGAAAGATGGAAAACTCGGACGCAAGGTAGGCTCTGTAAAAACGGCAGAACAGATGAAAGCCGAATATAGGGAAGTTATTAGTTTGCTCCGCAAGGGGTATTCCATTCGGGATGTGGCGAAGTTAAGTGGAATGGGCGTGAGTACGGTGCAACGAGTTAAGCGATTGATAAAAGTACAATCACAGTAATAAAACTATTTATTTTACGTTCTTTTCAAAAAAAATGGTTGTGCAATAGTGGCTTAAAGGCTAAAAGCACTACCTTTGAATGCTGTTAAATATGGTAATGTTCAAAGTCACAATTTGTGATTTTGGAAAAATGAATATAAATATGACAGATAAAATAGAAAAAAAGGAGAGCAGCGAACTGACCACAAAAAGTGACCAGTTGGTTGGTGTTGACAATATAGAGTCTCTAATAAAAATCATTAGAGGACAACAAGTTATGCTTGACCGTGACCTTGCCACACTTTATGGCGTTGAAACAAAGCGTCTTAATGAGCAAGTAAAACGTAATATTAAACGATTTCCAGAAGATTTCATGTTTCAATTGACCAAGGACGAATGTTTAAGGTCGCAAATTGCGACCTTAAACGAAGGACGCGGACAACATTTGAAATACATGCCTTACGTATTTACTGAAAACGGAGTCGCTATGCTTAGTAGTGTTTTACGTTCTGACACTGCGATTGAGGTGAATATTCGAATAATGCGAGCTTTCACTTCAATGCGCCACTTTTTACAGAACAATGCCGAAGTGTTTCAGCGTCTCTCGACTATGGAATACCATCAATTGGAAATGCAAAAACACTTGCAAGAATCCGACAAGCGTATAGAAGAAGTGTTTCGCAGATTGGACGAGGGCAATGCAAAGCCGAAACAAGGTGTGTTCTACAATGGGCAAGTTTATGATGCCTATACTTTCGTGTCCGACTTGATTAAGAGTGCGAAGAAACGTATTGTCCTTATTGACAACTATGTTGACGAGACTGTACTGACATTGCTCGATAAAAGAGATAATAACGTGTCTGCAATCATCTACACTCTGCAGATAAGCCGTCAGTTCCAACTCGACATAGACCGTCATAATGCTCAATATGCACCGATTGATGTTGAAACATTCCGTTTATCACATGACCGCTTCCTTTGTATAGACGATGATGTGTATCACATAGGAGCATCCATTAAGGACTTGGGCAAGAAGTGGTTTGGTTTCTCCAAGATGGAGATACTTACACCAGACGAATTGGTGGAAAGGATCAATAGAGAGTAATCAATGCGCAATATTTCAAGAATATAAACATTAAAAATTGCGATTTATGAAAAGAAATTTAGGTATACTATTAATGACAATGATTTTCATAACGGTATTATCAAGTTGTGAAAAAAAAGATGTTCTAAAGCTTAAGACTGTCTGGGGAGAAGCGACTATAAATAATAATTGTTTATTTCAATACACAACAGTTGGCGATGTTTTATCTAATAAATACTGGTTTCTTCCATTAGGTGGTGACATTTGTATAGTCAAAGAAGGCGTATGTTACTTTCAAATGTTTCTACGAGATTATGAAGAAAAGGATACCTATAATTTTTGGCTAATCCTGATTGGGTGCTATGCTGATGAGAAATTTCCGATTATTGGCAAGGAATACAAGATAGTTGCCCAGGATCAAGTTAATTTGGGCAATATAGGCATCTCTTTCTATGAGAGTGGAAAACTTAGAGATTTCTATTCTGAGAACTCCGAATTTGTGTCTTACGGCATCGCAGGCTTAAGCATACCACCTTCTCATGAGAAATTTATACCCTTAGCTGGATCGATAAAATTTGTGAAAGGAGACACGAAGTCTGGTGAGTATTCCATTTCATACAGTCTTAAAAGCGAAGATAATTCTGCCAGTGATACATACAGTATTATGGGTAAATTTAATGGTAAACTTAAAATTATTAAGCAATAATGGAAAGCACCATCGCCGATTTTCGTCAGGCTGTTAGGCAATGTCAGTTCAGGAGAGTGTAAACTAAACTGTGTCAAGCTACAATAAAAGTAGTTTAACACAG